>Ga0209589_1010059_pt1 | contig 13941 bp, 9 predicted proteins | sample CowpeawhiteBW_FD_187525 | JGI IMG/M metagenome (GOLD analysis project Ga0209589, IMG submission 187525) | Root nodule microbial communities of legume samples collected from California USA - Cow pea white BW (SPAdes) (version 2) | ecosystem: Host-associated > Plants > Roots > Nodule | place: USA...
TTATAATAGAGAGAGGTACAAGTAAAAAGAGTAACTGAAAATAAAAAGATTAAATAGAAGATATTGTTTGATATTGTGGTTATCAATATCTAACAATATCTTAATAATATCAAACAATAACCAACCTGTTGCCTGGTATTCTGCCAAGATGTGGCAACAACATTTTGCTTTTTACTCTTCCATGAGATAAGGTTATCTCCCACAAAGATATAGTGTGTTGAGTTGGACCACTTGGAAAGCTGCCTTTGTTGCAATTACCCTGTAAGCTGTCTTAGTTGCAACCTTTGGCAGCTACCTTAATTGCAGCTTTAAGGGTGATGGTTTAGTCTCACATTGACTGGAAATATGATCTATCCAGTTTGGACAGTCCTTACCTTGGAAACTGGTCTTGAGGGGTTAAAGTTATCCCTAGGACCAATTTCCAACTTTCTCTTTTAAATCAGTTATATAAAACCTTGCATTCAGATGGAACGATTGGTTTTGTTGAATCACTGCAAAAACCAATTGATCACCATCGAAATATTGAATCTACAAAAATTTGTGCCTTCATAGTGGACAAATAATTGACTCTGTTTAACCAAAGCACACTAAAAATCAATTTTCCAGTACAAATACAGCTAAAGAGGCATAAACAAGACAAGATTCATAGCACATATGAAATAGGAACCTATCAAAATCTGAGTGGTAGATTGATCTCATGGGTGAAGTTACCAACTGACCATTTTAGAGTGAGAAGCAGTGAACATTGAAGAAAAAAACAAGAATAATAATAACAGCCAATTCCCAAGACTTGTAGTGTCCCTTGCCAACACCCTAGAGTTCTCTCTCTTTTGTTTTTTGTGTTTTGGGGTGTAGTGGTGACATTTGTCTTTCATTTTCTTATCTTCCCTTCAATAATGGAGTGACTATGTTTACTTTAGTAGTGAGTTGAGAGTCAAAAACATAAACCCTTTTACTAAACAATTTAGAAGCAGCATTGGTGAGTCTTTAACAAATATAACTGGTATTGGTGGTGGGTAAGGTATGGTGAGTGCTTTGTCCAACATTCACTTAAGCCTATCCTAGATCTATTGTTGGCCATCTACACTTGCCCACTCTAGGGCAAATAGCCTTGGGAGTGAGAAGGATTGTTGGAGAGTTCGCTTAATTGTGTTCACTCCTAACCCGCATTAGTTGCAACCTCAAGGGTGGTGGTTTAGCTCCATATCAGCTAGAGACGACTTAAATAGAGCTTGCAAATCTAGAACAATCCTCATTTTAGAAGTTAGTTTTGTGGGTTAAGCTAAGACATGTTAAACTATAGGAAAAACAAAGGTATTGAGTCCAAACCATGTGTTTCTAAGACAACATAAATACTTCTATTTTATTTATATTGAGAAAAAAGAATCAATACAATAAATAGAGGATCTTTGATACCCTCAAGTGATAAAAGATGTGATATGAGAATAAATAATGGAGAATATTCATAATTATCTCTTGTACAAATTTCTCTAATTACTAAGATCAAATCTTATTTTTTACATATATAATATTTCCATTAACTTTTAATTGAGTAAAAGTTCTCTTTTTGAGTAAAAAATCGTAACTTTCTTGTCTCTTTTTGAATTTGTTTATTTCAGCTTAAAACAGCTATCAATCGAGCAACATCAAGAAATGACCTGTTGACAATTAGAGATGCTCTTGAAGTTTCATCTGATATGTATAAGAAAGATAGTAACAATGTGCCAGACTATTGCCAACGTCACCTTATCTCTTTACCTATTTGGGAGGAATTACGGTATGAGTTACATGTATTATTTCTTCATGATTTCATTATCTGGAATTTTTTATGTTCAACCTGGTTCATGCACTTCCCCTGCAGATTTTGGGAAGGATATTTTGACTATTTAATGGAGCAATCTTCAAACAAGTAAGGATTATGTTTTCTTTGATTTAATTTTCATTTGATTTTCTGCACTTTCTCTTTATAAAAATATTCTCACTCTCTACCCTATGGTAGCTTTTTGGTGCTTATATAGCTACTTTTATCCTCCTAATATCTTTTTGCTAGGGTAGCTATTATTAGTATATGAGAACTCTTTAAAGAGACGAGAAAATACTTCCTTATAAGGATAGGATTACATCAAGACACTTACATGAGTTGTGACCTTTTTAATTTTGTAATGAATGGTGTGTGTTGTACATTGTATTGATTTTAGAGATACAAGAAGAGGTTGGAAAGATTGTTAGGATCAAGAAGACTATACATTAAGGGATAATTTTGTAGGCTTCATTTACAACTTGTATAACTTGGCATAAACTGTAACTTAATTTAAAATCAACTTGCAAAGAGAGGATTCTCCAAGCCGTCTAAGGGCTGCATTCATATGACAACATGCCATGGGGGGAAACATGGAGGCATGTGCAACTTTAGATGACCTCAATCTTCCAAGGTTTCCCATGACAAGGAGTTGCTCCTACTAGTACAGTCTTCAGTCTTGTAGCGACAACAACTTATTAACACCATAACAGTGCTACAAAAAAACAAACTTTAAAGAGGAAAGTGAATAAATATTTATTTGAGATATAAATTGATGTTTATTTAGCCTAATAATATCAAAGATATTTTGCTACAATAGCATCAATGATTGCAATAAAACTAATGCTGTGCAATTAGGTGTTTATGGATTTGCATTTTTTGCCAGGTCTGCCAACTATGCATCTTTGGTGACAGCCCAGCTTGTTGTGTTGACATCACACATGGTATTGTTTTGGCTATTTATGTGCTTGAATTTCCTTTTTACCTTTTGTAATTTCATTAAAGTCCTTTGGTGCTTTTAATACCGAGCCTCTTTTGCCTGCATGATGAAGGCTGGACTGGGACTTCCTGATAACGATGCTTGGTACATGATTGAAACAATTGCAGAGAGGAATAGCATTGGATCCAAGCAATTTGTAAGTTGATAATATTTGAGTGTTTGGAACAGTCCAAGTCATGAAAATTACAAGACACTAATTTTGGAAATGTTAAAGTGATATTTAAGGGAGGAGTAGAGACAGATAACAGGCTTCAGGAAATTTTAAATCTTTTTATCTTAAAAATGAGAAATTCATGCTACAGGGTGTTGAGACCATAGAAAAAACTTTATGACTAAACTGGAGTAAATTACATTGACTTATTTTGAGGCATATAGAATAGATGAAAGCAACTTGTTTGCTTTTATTGAATATAATGAAATAGGTTTGAGATTAATCTCCCTCTTGTATATTACACATAGGGTAATGTATTTATAATAAAGGAGACATGGGTTAAGCCCAATATACAAAATAGAGAATAATAACAATGAAATTGAAGATAGAAGATAAAGATAAAATTTCTAAGATATCTAACAATATATCTATAAGCTTTCATATCATACAAAAACCAACCTTGTTATTGTTTTTTAGTGGGTTGAGTGTTTTTGACGATAGTCATGGGAGATTAGTGTTGTATGAAAAAAACCAATAACATTGTTTATATTTGATAATGTAGACTTGCACAAAGAAATTTTCCTCTGCCCCCTCCCCAATTTGAGCGAATTATTTCCCTTGTTTGTGTATTATTTTATATATTTGTCTAGATTTTATGTGCTTGAAAATTTAACCTCAGATAATGAGTTATTCCTTATATGATTGATTCAGATAAAAATCAGAGGGTTCTTATCTCATATCCAGCAATTACGTAATGGATACTGGGGAATCTCCTCGACAAAGGCACAGTCTGTGTCATCACATGGAATGCCATCCCCACATCCTAAAGACGCCAAAGATGAGAACCAACAACCCACGGAGGCAACAGGTGTTGGTAGAAGCTGGGTGCAGAGTATGTTTACCAGAAATCCAACAACTAGATCCAGCTCATTTAGTCATGTTCGTAGATGGACGTCTGATGGAAGCAACACTGGTACTTAGTTTTTGAACGAACTGCCACTATCATTAGGTTTTAATTCTTGAATAAGATGTCAAAATCACTTTGCTCTACCACTTAATAGTTCTAGCTTCAAATGATAATGGGACTCCTCGCAAACAAGACCTGTTGAGTGGTGGCCAAAAAAAGCTTCAAACCAATGTTCGCACACTTAGGGGTCATAATGGTGCAATTACTGCTCTCCATTGTGTTACGAAAAGAGAAGTGTGGGATTTGGTGGGTGACCGTGAGGACGCTGGTTTCTTTATTAGTGGAAGCACAGATTGCTCAGTAAGTCTCAATATTTATAATGTGGATATATGGAATTACCTGTTGACAAGATGTTTCATTGCCTTCCGAATGAAAGAGTTGATATGCTGGGCATGTGCAAATTTCAGGTTAAGATATGGGATCCTAGTCTTCGTGGTTCCGAACTCAGGGCAACTTTAAAAGGGCATGCTAGGTCCTCTCTCACTTGTTAAATTTCATGTATGGTTTGTCAACTTCTTTTGAAGTAGTAATAATGTGCAACGTTCCTTCTGTCTTTAATTGTAGAACTGTCCGGGCCATAAGTTCAGATAGGGGGAAGGTGGTGTCAGGATCTGATGATCACTCTGTTTTGGTGTGGGATAAGCAAACAACTCAACTATTAGAAGAGCTTAATGGCCATGATGGACCGGTATTTTTATTTAAAATTATTTTAGTTTGTTCTACTACAGACATTATATGTGATGTAAATTGTTTATTATTTATTGATATACCAAATGGAGAGTCGAAACTTAATTCAGACAGCCAACCAATCGTGTAGGTCAGCTGTGTGCGCACGCTCTCAGGTGAACGGGTGTTAACTGCATCCCACGATGGCACTGTGAAGATGTGGGATGTAAGAACTGATAGATGTGTTGCAACTGTTGGTCGTTGCTCTAGTGCTGTTCTATGCATGGAATATGATGACAATGTGGGAGTGTTGGCTGCTGGTGGAAGAGACGTGTATGTTAAAAAAAAACAATGTTGGAGACCAGGATTTCCTTGTGCAATTCAGCTATTTGACATACATTGTTCATGTAATGCTTGACCTGCTGTTTCCACTGCAGGGTTGCTAACATATGGGACATTCGTGCTAGTAGGCAGATGCATAAACTTTCAGGACACACACAATGGATACGGTAAACAAGAGGATCACACATTCCTACTCTTCTACTACTGTATTTTTTACAAACTAAACATGACCCTATACACTAAAAAAAAAATAATTGCAGGTCTATAAGAATGGTTGGCGACACTGTGATTACTGGTAGTGATGATTGGACGGCTAGAATATGGTCTGTTAACCGAGGAACCTGTGATGCTGTCTTGGCTTGCCATGCAGGGCCAATATTATGTGTTGAATATTCCTCTTTAGACAGAGGAGTAATTACAGGTGCGTCTTCCCCAATTTTTTCTTGAGCTTCTATCTAGAAGTTCTTACTAAAATGTTAAATTTCATTTCAGGTTCCACTGATGGCCTGCTACGTTTTTGGGAAAATGATGATGGTATGCCAGTCCCTTTGTTGTTACCTTGTATTTTCATTCTTGATATTTAACTTCTGTTTCATTTGGGTAAATACAAACTATTCAAGGTTGCCATTGCCCAAGAAGCACCACGTCAGAGTTTTTCTTGGTGTAGCTTACTCTGCAATTATTCATTAAACTAAATGTTTCATTGTTTAATTCTACCATTGTATTTCTGCTCCACGTATATGGTGTCTGAATATTAGCACAAATTAAAGCAAATCCTTTTTATAACAAATGCATGAGAAGCCTATGTCATATGGTAAAATGTTTCAGAGTTGGTGTCATACCATTCTAATCTTCTCTGCAAAGTCAGACGGCATCTAAGATTTCCTACTAACATACCAATTGGCTGTACAGGAGGCATACGGTGTGCAAAAAATGTAACAATTCACAATGCTGCCATATTATCTGTCAATGCCGGGGAGCACTGGTTAGGCATTGGAGCAGCTGATAATTCTTTGTCGCTTTTTCATCGGCCCCAAGAAAGACTAGGTGGTTTTTCTGGTGCTGGGTCCAGGATGGCTGGTTGGCAGCTTTACAGAACACCTCAGAAAACAGTTGCTATGGTATAAAGTTTATTACCTCCTTTGTTCATATAGTTCCAAGGATATATGTGTATATATTGCTGTTTCATGAACCCAAAATACTTATTGTTCAAGATTAAGTTCTGTTTTCATATGGTGATGAATTTCAAGAAAATGTTCCGTTATGATATTCTATGCCTCCAGGATAAACTTTATTGCCTGACTTATACACAAATTTCCTTCATGGAACTTCTATCGGTATCATTACCACCATTCCTGTTATTTTTTGGAGAACTTGCCTAAGGAAGCTCGTTTTCTTCTTCGAGATAAATAACTACACAGCATTGAAATTAAAAAATTAAAAAACTTTAAATGTCTTTTGGCTAAATTTCAAAACCTACTGTTCTTTTCTTTATGAACTTTGCCATGTAGTGACACTCTTGAATTGTGGCTTACTGAAAATTATTGCTGATTATTTTATTTGGCATCGGTTACTTGAAGTGTTTTTGCCAGCTAAAGTTGCATCTGTGGCTGGAGAATGTTATTGTATGCCTGTTGTTATCTCCATTTGTTATTGGTTGCTTTCCTGGGTTGATTTTGGTCGTATTATTATGACATCCAGGTGAGATGTGTTGCTTCAGACTTAGAAAGGAAACGGATATGCAGCGGCGGTCGCAATGGACTTCTAAGGCTGTGGGATGCAACCATTAATATTTGAGCTTGTTAGATTAATGCATGTTCACGTTTGTAAACTGTAATAAGTTTTTTATAGGCGAAGTTCCTTCCAACATTTTGTTTATTTCCCTTTTAGTAAATATAATGTGCAAGATATGTCTGATAGTCCAAGTTGTGACTTCTTGTAATTTTGTGGTTTAGTGGTTGTTGTACCCTTACTGCGACGAAGAGCAAATTTTGTGAGTATAGATTTACCAATATCTTTCATTAAGGCTGCAATTGATTTCATTAAGGCGGAAATTTGGTATAAAACAAACCACTCATGAAAATTATATGAATTGAACGTTATACTTAGTTAATTAATGTACTCTTTTAGTTTCGTAGTTTCTCTAAAAACCATTGTGTGGTGGTAAGGTTGTCTTCTTGAATAACTTCCTACTTTTATGTGCGCACACATTATTGGTGTGTTGTTAAGATTGTCTTATTGTCCCACATAACTTTTCTCTGTTCCTTAATCTTGAGTCATATTGTATAAAAATGATTTCCAAAGTCAATTCTATTAAAATAAAAAAAATAAAAAATAAGAGTTGAATTACGACAATCCATCTTTAATATCATGTTATACCTAAGTATTCATACATATTTAGTTCAGTAAACTAGGACACGGATAACTCGATTTTCCTTTAGCTAGCTTGCTTTTGAATTTGAGTTAATATCAAATACCAATACTTCAATTCTAATAATATTGTAATGGATTTTTATCTGGTATACTTAAGTTTTGACTTACATATTGTGGGTAGCACCAGAAATTTGATTATATGTAATATAGCTAACGAAGCATTTTATAAATACACACAATAAAAATTATCATTGCAAAAACTCTTTAGTGTTTAAATTATTTTCATTGATGTGATTTTATCTTATTGAAATCTAATTGTCAGTATATTTATTGTATGTTTATACTACACTCAAAACAGTTTTAAAACACATACAACTATTTTACTTTATATATATATATATATATATATATATATATATATATATATATATATATATATATTATGAATGAATTTATCCTTTTAAAAATGTAGGTCCAAAATTGATGGTATCCTATTAACAAATAAAACTTGACTAAAAAATCAAAACAACACAGTTCTCGGAGGATTGAACTCAGATCATGTGGCTGGCAGATGAGAAAAGCCACCACTATACTAGAACAACTTAACAGTTTTGATTGTTCAGAAGAATAATCTCAATTTTAAAATAAAAGCAGATTTAAAAACAACGCCGTTGCCGAGGATCGAACCCGAGTCACCCGCGTGACAGGCGGGAATACTCACCACTATACTACAACGAGTTGATGGTTTTAAGAGTTTAAGTTTTAATAAATAACTTCTTTTGTATGCGTTAGTATTCTTTATTAATGATGCAAATTGATTGCTTATGTTTCTAGGTATTTATGGAATATATGTATTGAGTAAAAGAAAGATTTAATATGTCACAGAAAGAGTGATGAATATTAAAAAGTTATGTAATATTATCCACGTAAATAGTTAACTTTGAAGTATAAAAAATGTTATTAAAAGTAAAATGTGTCGAACTCATACGGAGAAAATAAAAATATGAAAAAGTATATATTATAACGATTATGAATGATAAAAAGTAATTTTAATGAGAAGAAATAAGCACTAAATAATATCGAGAGAGAAATATCGAAAAAAAAAATGTAAAAAAGGGAATATATATGTTGTACCTATAAATATTATGGTAAAACTTAGTATTCAATGTTTTTTTCGAAGGATATTTTCGTTGATTTCAAAACATCAACCATTCTTTTTCTCTCTTTTGATAAAAAAAATGCTTTTTAATATTTTCCTTTTCTTACTATAGTGGCTTGAGTTATGAAAGTCTACACTTTAGTTTTATTTTTTAATATTATGTTAGATCGAATTAATATTTTTTTTCTCATGTAACAATTAGAAATAGTTATTCCATAACATTCTTTTTCTTTTTTTTTGCATTGCTAATAATATGACACACGCCTCTGTACTAAGACTATTCCTACAAGTTGTCATATGAATTGAGTTAACAAACTTATTATGGTGAAGTAATAAAATACCACAATAAAAAATTTTAAAATTAAAAATATTAATATAAAATAAATAATAATAGTAGTAGTAAATATATATATATATATATATATATATATATATATATATATATATTTCTTTAACATTATTTTCCACCTCACTTTCACTAAAAGGAGTATAAATTTATGTTTCTTCAATATCATTAGACACAATATCACAAATAGTTTATCATTTAACAGAATGAGAAGGACGCAAAAGAAAAAAAAAAGTCTGTTTTTACGAAAAGAGAAATAATTTTACCATCAAGAAACAAGGCTTTCTTCATATATGAAAAAAATTGAAAAGTCCATCTATCCGGTCAAAATATTTTGGGTACTCGTACTCAGTCCAATTAATATTTGAATCCAGATATACTTAAAATTACTCTTAAAATATTGCCAGATAGATATTCCTGATTTATTAATACAAGGAATAACACTTAACTTTGGTTATCACTATTACACAAGAATAAAGATAATTAGGAATATGTATGCCTACAAGAAAAAAATAATTAGGAATAAAAGGAATCTCTAAACATCAGGTCGTTGTAGTATAGTGGTGAGTATTCCCGCCTGTCACGCGGGTGACCCGGGTTCGATCCCCGGCAACGGCGTCGTTTTTTTTTCCATGCGTTTTATCTTTGTTTTTCCTGGTTTCTTTCCATCCTACCTTCCTCGATTCTTCTTTTTAGGGTTTATCATGTTTGTGTTTCATTGACGTTTGAAAAGATGAACATTTGTAGTTTCTGGGTATCTTCCATGAAAATCCCCTTTCACGGGTGTCGATTCTCAAGGCCTTTCTTCTCTCTATCTTCTCCGTCTCGCAATCGCATTATGACCATTCAAAGTTCTTCTTCTTCGTCTGCTTCCATATCAACGGAGTCCAAAGAGAAGAAGGAAAATTTACCTTGGTTGATCGTTGGCCTCGGCAATCCAGGCAAAAAGTACGCTGCCACTCGTCACAATGTCTGTCAGTCACCCTATTCATACCCTCTCCATCTTTTCATTTTGGATAGTTACAAAACATAAACATAAAATCAGTTTTGCATAACATTTTTTGACATTGATATTATTGTAACCTGTTTTGGAGTTTTATGTTTTCAGGTGGGCTTTGAAATGGTTGATGCCATAGCTGAAGCTGAAGGGATATCTATGAACACTGTTTCCTTCAAAGCTTTATTTGGGAAAGGTTTGATAGACCTTGGCAAAACCCTGCCTCTAATATTTCTCTTCAATTAAATTTGGTTTTATCTTTTCATAGAGACCTGCCAGTCAGCTTTAAAATTCAAAGTCTAGGTTATTGGTAAAGATATGATTTCTTTCTAGCTCCTAGATATCACAAGTAGGAGTAATGCTCGTTTTTTTTTTTCTGCAATGCTTCTAACCATTGTGTTATCTCCCTGTACAAAATTACTAGCATTTAAATTTGTCTCGCAAGGTGGCAATTTTTTTGGAGCTGTCTTACATGTACCTTGTATATATTCAGTTTTGGGATCGATTAGTCTATGCCATTATTTAGGATTGATAGATATGATATGTCTTGCCATACTTCTAACATATATGTCTGAACTCTGAATTCCAAACTCCTCATCATCCTTACCTGTTTTAGCATCATTTTGTATTCAGTTTTCTGCGTTATGATGATAATTTTTATTTTTTTGTGAAGCCCAATTGTGTTGTGATTCCGGATTTCTTGCCAAACCTGAATCCATCAGTATTTAATCACCCAATTAATGTAGTTGCCATGCTATGGTTTTTGCATAAATATTCAAATAGCAGACAGACACTGGTTCCACAACATTTCAGAATATTGGTGATAAAAGCAAATGGAAAAAAGTTTAAGTATTTGTATGTTCTCATTCGTGACAGAAGTTGTTTTCTGGTTGCAGGTTTAATAGGTGATGTCCCAGTCATACTTGCAAAACCACAGACTTTTATGAATTCTAGCGGTGAATCTGTATGTGTGCTATCTGGATATAATGTTCAAATGTTTTAAAGCAATGGCATTTTGTTGTGTCTATGCTATGATGACTCATGTTTATACTTATGACATCAATTCTTTCTTTTAATTTAAAGATCTGTGTAGTCATAGCATAATATATCTATATTCCTAGTTGGACCTTCGCTTCCTAAGAATTCACTGTATTAAATATTATATTTTGATTATTATGGGCTGTTGTTTCGATCTATTTTGAAGGTTGGGGCCATAGTTTCGTACTACAAGATTCCACTAAAGCAAGTACTCGTGGTATAATATCTATGCTATGACTACTTTGTTCTTTTTACTTTTTAAACAATATGGCATTGATAATTTTCATTTTCAGATCTTTGATGACTTGGATTTACCTTTTGCTAAATTGCGGCTTCTACCAAAGGGTGGACATGGAGGCCACAATGGGTAATTATAATTTTCTTTACTTGCGCACTCTTTTTGCAACAGAACTGGTGTATGCCTGCTTTGGCACCTTTGAATCTATAAATCAACATGTCCATTGTTGTTGTGAATATAGGCCTGGGTTCTTCGTATTTTTGAAAGTTGAAATGTGATATTTGTCTTGCTTTAGTCACACCCACAAGGTCAGGGAAATGCTTTGCTTGAAAAATACTTTCCTGCACAGTTATCCTTTTTCATGCTCAACTGAATCAAGGCAAAATATTGGGTTGTGGGATGCTAGACTCGCATGCCTCTTTTATTGGAAAGGAACTATTTATTTTCATCAGATGTGGGTAAATTTTTTTGCTGTGTGGCTAATGATCAAGATAATATCCTCGCTCACTCTTTTGGGGCAAAGGGTGTTTGAGTTGATGTGTTCACCAAGACAATATGCATGACAACCATACAGAGAACTAGAAAAATTACTATGGGAAAAAAAAGTAAACAATTCCCTTTTTCTCTGTTGAAATTATATGTAGGGGTAAATCAGTCTCCTTGTCTCTGCGTCAAATCATTGATCTTGTGTGGTTTTGTACCGTGCAAGTTTAAGAAACTCATTTTTTGTGTTGAGATTGGGGAGTGCACTGGGGGAACTGTATGTAAGTTTTGGAAGAGGGTGGAAAGAAGGTTGCAATATTCTGAGGGCAAGGCATGCCGGAAGGCTAACTATATTTATTATGATAATTGATACTGGGTGATATAAAAATAACCATTTACCTTGTTTCTTTCAAATAGAAAGAGAAATGAAGCGTCACTGTTTTCATTTTCCTTGTTTTTTTTGGCAGAATGAAGAGTGTTATTAATCATTTCAAAGGGAATAATGGTTTTCCTCGCTTAAGAATTGGTAAATTCATACCATTTCAGTAATTTATATTACATCTATATTACAATAATTTATAACACCGTGCCATTTTATTGCTGATTAGGCATCGGACGACCTCCCGGTAAAATGGATCCTGTAGCATTTGTTCTTCGCACGTTCACTAAACAGGAAAGAGAAGAGGTACGTATTTTGTTCACTTTTTGAAGTTTGAAGTGACAACTGTGGCTTGCCACACATGGAAGTTCTAAATGTTCATAAAATTATCTTTCAGTTGAATTTTACATTACAAGATGGAATAGAAGCTCTTCGGATTCTTTTGCTGGAAGGATTTGATAAAAGTGCAACATTTGTTAACAGTGCCAAAAAGATAGAGCAAACTGGTTGAGGAAACAGCTTACTTAGAATATCCTTTTGACAAGTACAAACAGGATCGTACAGCAAGGAGATACATACTACTTAAAAAGAGTAAATTCGTTCAAGGCCCTGCTTTTAATTCCAGAGTCATGATTAAGCAAATATTTATCCATTCTTTAAGAAGCAGTTTCTGCCCATTGAATTCGAACCTGAAGCTTGGAATCTTCAGGTACTATTCTGTTGTGTTTTTTCAATTTTGAGCCCTTCCAGCACCTTGAATTATAGTGTACAATGTTGTGAAATTATTATTAGTCAGTTGCATTTCACGTAACTTTTATAATAATGATCACATAAGATCATTTTCTGTTTGTAAAGATCCCATTTTTAACTGCCAGGAAGTTAAATAGCTCAATTTCATTCAACATCTGTCTTTAATTCTTTATCACTATGTACTAGAAGGTTTTTTTCTTCCCAAGTTTTTTATTGGTTGACAAGACTCTTTATACAAGACTTGCTGTGGCATGATGTGGTCAATGAGTTGTGTTTCTTAATCAAAGTGATTGCGTATACTCTCTGCTTACATATCTATGATAATGGCTATTCTCACCATTTCCAACATACTATTTAAGCTAAATTAAATAGTTTTGATATTATTTTTCTCTCAAAATTAAATCAATTTGGTCTTATAGAACAAAGATAAATTTATCCTTGAGAATTGAAATTATAACTTCAAATTTTCAGTGCTTGATTTCGTTTTTCAAGCTCAAAATACAAATTAAACAAACTTATTCTTTTACCTTTTGTTTCTTTACATTTATTAACCAATTCTACTCTAATAAAACCACTCATAAAAATTAAAAGTGTTTTTTTTTTGTATAATTATAATCATGATTTTTTTATGTAAAAATAAAAAATATTTTATAACTATTTTTAGCACGTATTTTATTATAAATTTACTCATCCTATAATATAGTTTTTATTAGTAATTATTTGAATTTAAACAGGCTTTTTTTTGGTTATGATAATAAAAAATAATAAAATTATTATTAACAGAATTACAAAAGTAAATTTAAATATTTTACAATTTTATTGTAGATATTTTGTTTAGATAAATTTTTATTGTAAGTAGTTATTTTCATCTTTTTAAAAATAGTTAAATTTTAGGAAAAAAAGGATTAAATCGTAAAGTTATAAAAATAAATAATTTGTATAATTTTTTTAGTATAAATGATTATTTGAATTTAAAAAAGTACTTATTAGAAAGATAAAAATAGGATTTTTTTTATTATTAGTAATTATTTGAATTTAGAAAAGCTTTTTTTATGATAATAAAAAATGTTAAAATTATTATTATTATTACAAAAGTAAACTTAAATAATTTTCACAATTTTATAAAAGAATGATCAAATTAAAAAAAGATTAAATTTAAAAAAAAAACCATTTAAAAGGTAAATAATAAAATAATTATTTTGATTTTAAAAAATTTCTAAAATGTAAAATTAGTAAATAGACGTGAAGACTAAA
>Ga0209589_1010062_pt1 | contig 13940 bp, 17 predicted proteins | sample CowpeawhiteBW_FD_187525 | JGI IMG/M metagenome (GOLD analysis project Ga0209589, IMG submission 187525) | Root nodule microbial communities of legume samples collected from California USA - Cow pea white BW (SPAdes) (version 2) | ecosystem: Host-associated > Plants > Roots > Nodule | place: USA...
TATTTTAGGCTTTGAAGTTGTGTAAGGGAAGAACAAGATTAGGAATCTACTCTAAGGTAAGGGAAGCTAATCATTTAGAAGTTATTAATTTTCTTAAAATATTGAGTCTTGCTTTTAAGATTTAATTATTCATAATTTTATCTTTTTGTAAATAGGTGAGAGGTGAAAATTTTATATTAGAAAAATTATGATAAAGAGTAAAAGAATTGATTCTTTTTTCAAGAGGAAGGCTTGTGATGAAGATGAAAAAAATGCATCTACGTCATCTAAAATTGAGAAACTTCATGAGAATCCAAATATTGAAGAAAACGAAAAACAACTCTCTAAGGTTCCTAAAGTTACATATAATGAATTTGAAAATACTTTAGAACGTAATCCGGGAGAGCGTCTTCAAATTTGGCAATACCCACCAAATTAAAATGATGAGGTACGAAGGACTTATCTAAAATGGGATCCATATCAAATGTGTCTAGAAAATTATCCATTGTTATATTGTTTAGATTCTATTGTCATGAGTGCTTATTTTGAATAAAAAAATAATGTAAAGAAATTGATTTTTTTTAATTAAAAGAAATTAATTTTTTTTAATTAAAAAAATAATTTATATATAACAAATATAATTTGGCCCCCCTAGAATTTTTGGTCAAGTTCCGCCACTGCTTGGTTGATGTTGATCTATCTAATATGTTTAATCAAATTTCGATTGAAAGGATGGGCTTTGCATTTATTTTTGATGTGGAGTATAAGAAATTGCCTATATTTTATTCAAATGTTAAATTGATTGGTCATGATCTATGTAATTGTACACGGTTACAATAAGATGCCAATGCTTTTTCTGGTGGGGAGAAAACAATTCACGCAAAAATACAACAACATTATCACCCTAAGGGTGCTCTGGATGGAAATAAAGGTTCTCTAGGTTATTAAAGCCTGGGGTTAAACCTGTTGTGGAGCCTATGGTGGATCCTATGTTGAGTCTTGTGGTAGAGCCTATTATGATGCAATCTATTGAGGTATTGTCGGTTGCTCAGTCACAACCTGAGGTAGTGGTGTTAAATCAAGATAATATTTGTGTTGTGAATGAATATTCTCTTCTTAAGACTACATATATTTCTATTGGTGTTAAATTAGGATAATATTTGGGTTGCGAATGGATCTTCTCTTAAGACTCTAGATGTTTTTGTTGGTGTCTTAGTGGAGTATGATTCCTTGGTTGGTATGCCTTCGTTGGAGGATATCATTCTCATTGTCAATAGTTTGATGTCTAAGGAAGCTTGTTTTGTAGAGGAATTGAAAATATATTTTAAATAGGCTAATATGCTTGATGAGAGGGATAATTCTAATATTGAAGAGGATGATGAGCCTTACCACTCATGAAGCTTGAACTTGCCAAGATGGGGAAGCCAAAGCCAAAATGGTTCAAGACTTGCATGCACAAGGCAAGGCAACCATTGAGAAAAAGGTGAAGAAATATCAAAAGGATGGTAATTAGGGTAGGAAGTAAGTCCTCTTCAAGGAAGGGGATTGGGTTTAGCTTCACTTAAGAAAGTAAAGGTTTCCTATTCAAAGGAATTCTCCCACGAGGGGATGGACCCTTCCAAATCCTTAGACAGTTAATAATGCATATGAGTTAGATTTACCTTCACATTATAACATAAGTAACTCATTCAATGTAAGTGATCTTTCTCCTTTTTACGTAGGGATTAAGAATTTGTGGTTGAATTCTCTTCAAAAAGGGAAGGATGATGATGGCATGACCACCTCATCTAGCACCATGGAAGCCAACCCAAGAAGGATTACAAGAAGCATGTCAAAAGGAGAGGCTTTTCCATCCTTTTCCTTACTTAGCATTTCATTAATTTGAATTCCATGAAGTTGGCTTGGTTGACTATTTTATGTTGACTTGTTGACTCCAAGATTAGCTTAACCTAAGCCAACATGCTAATCTATTTTCCCTTACTTTGTAGGATGTTCAGGAGTGGACTGCATAAGGAGATAAGTGACATTTTTGGATGACTCATGGAGAGCACATGTGGAGGAGAGAGAAGTAGCAAAGATTTCTAGAACCATCTAGAAAGGATAACCACATGCCTTGGCCACCAAGACGTCTAGAAGCATCTAGAACATGGGCTCACCATTGCCTTGGCTGAGAAGGCTTCTAGATGGTATCTATGTGCTCCTTTGTTGACCTACCTTCTAGATGCTAGTTTTGTTATTTGTTATGGAATCCTTTTTAGCTTATTTTTTTTTTCGCTAAAAGGCCCCTAGACACTCTTATTTCAGGGGACCTTTAACACTTGTACAAGGGTTAAACATTTTGGATAATTAAACACCTTTGTGTATCAACCATTGTGAAAGTTTCCTCCCTTGAAAATGAATACTTTTAAGCTTTACCTTGAGCCTAGACTCAAGTAGCGACACCATCACTTATCTTCAAAGGAATCCATGCTTTGGCCTATTCTTTGTAGTGGCATGCTTCAAACACTCATCCATATATAGGTGTTGGTGGTAGGGTTTCTTTAGTTTCATTGACACTTTTGGTGTAGGTGGTAAGGTGTTTGTGTTTAGATGAATAATATCTTTGGTTTTGGGGTTCACATGATCACGAAATGGATGCAAGAAATGGAATAAGAGAATGAATGATAGTGTAAGTAGAAAATGGAAATGGAAAAGGAGTAAGGAAGAGTGTACAATTTGCTTACCAACGGTGTACACATCCTAAGGTTGCAATTGCGGCCTTTCATCTTCTTGTAAAGCCACAACTACCATATGTTTTGGACCTCAATTATCGCTAATGATTCTCGTGACACCCTAACTGCAATACCACCAACAATGCACCACCACACCTTTGTTTTTGCACAATGTCACCACACCTCTACTCATTGCACCCCAAACAGTGTCATTGCGGTTTGAGCAAGATTTTAAGCTTGATATATTCTTGTAATATACATATTTTTTTCATTAACCTAACACATATTACACCGGTTGTTAACAATCAATATAATATGTCCTTCAACATTTTTTTAATACTTTTAATGGACATATACTATATCGATTATGCCAATACACATTCCAATATTGCTCCATGTTACATTGGTTTCACAACTATCATAAAAAAGTGTTCAACTTATTATATCGATGACATTTACATGTATAAAATCTACGTAATTATACATAAACAACTTATATAAAAGGTCACTCTTGAAGTTGTGAAAGAGAGGTTTGTTGTTAAAAAAGATAAAGAATATTCTAATAGAAAGTTTAGAAAGAGGAAAAAGATAATATAAAAGAAAATTTTTGAGAGACGATGAACTTAGAAAATGAATAATTAAATAGATAATTTCTATTCGCTACATAAATATCTGCTCTGTACCCGTTTCCATATTTGTGCGGGTATTCGTTATATGAATATTCATTGTGCAAGTACCCACATATTTTTTTAATATCCATGGATATCCACGGGTATTTACTAAAAAAAATTAAAATATTTAACTATAAATTCAAATAAACTACAATATATAATATTCATATATTTCAAATAAAAGCTAAATAACTCATTTAAATAGTGTTGAATGATAGTTTACAAAGAAATGTAATTTTTTTAAAACCAATTGACAAAAAATAACTCATTCAAAATCAATGTGTTAATATTTTAATCATTTTCTTTATTTCTTAATTTAAGTTAGAGTATAGTGTAAGACCCGAGAAAATTAAATAGTAGTTAAATAATTATTTAATAAATGCGGGTAATAGAAGTTTTTAAGGCATTCAATGCAGAGAGCTATGATGTGAAAAAGTACTAGCTCAAGTGGTTCAGAGTACTTAATTGTGTGAGAGAACTTGGGTTCAAGTCCTTTGTATGTCAATTGTATGTTATTTTAATTTATGTGTTATTTTGATGATATACTTGAATGCTTGGCGTGATAATAGAATCCTAAAATTGTACGAATTATTCCAAATATAAATTGATTAATTTGGTGGTGCATTGAGTTGGTAATTGATGGGTTGTGGGTTCAAACCTTGTTGAGAACTAATTAACTCTGTTTTTGCCAAATTTTCCTTTTGGCATGAATATGAAAGGGTTTAGAAACCCTAGTGGCCAATAGAGAGGTAACTTAAGGGCTGGAAAACACTGGGTTATTTACCATTAATCAGCCTTAATCTCCATTTTAAAGTAAAATTCGTTTTAATGACTTAAGGGGTAATTAAGAAAGAGTTAATTTTGAGAGAGAAAGGAATTAGAGAAAAATTAATCAGCCTTAATCTCCATTTTAAAGTAAAATTCGTTTTAATGACTTAAGGGGTAATTAAGAAAGAGTTAATTTTGAGAGAGAAAGGAATTAGAGAAAAGAGGGCTGGAATGTGCGTGTGAGGGTTGGCAGAGTTTTTCCAGAAGAAATTAGTACTGTGGGGAGCAAAGAATTGGAGTGTAAATCATTGTTAGAGTGCAAGCAAAGGACAAGGGTGATTTTGGGTCAAGAACACATCAATTTTGAATTTGGAGCAAGGAATCCAGGTAAGGGGAGTTATTTATGTGTGTTTTTAATTGTAATCATTGTATTATGCTTTGGGATGATCATAATTGCATGAACTCTCGTCTAATTGCGTTGTTTCTGCAAATTATGGGGTTCTGCCCAGAAACCGCCTGGCGAGAATGCATATGCTGCCAAGCGGCACAACAACATTTCACCCAAATTCTGGGTTTTGGCACGAGTTGCCTAGCAATGGGCTAAAATCCGCTAGGCGGAGCACGAAGTCTGACACTGTTTTGTTGTTTTGGTCAATTTTTGTAATATGTTGATGTTTCTGTTCGTCTTTGGTTCGGCTGTTTGATTGGGTTATGCTATGATATTGTTCGTATGGTCTGACTATTATTAACAATGGAGATGGGGACATGAGAGCTCCATGTTAAGAATAGGTAATCCCTCTACCAAGTCGAATTAATGATCCTTGAGTATGATTGGAAGTGTTGGACTGTAGAAATATTGCATTGTAAAATGTTGGATTGTAGTGCTCGAGACAGCAGAACCATGGAATCAGGAAAGGGAACGCAGGTGCAAAAAATTTGGGTCTATACCCATAATCTGGTATGCCGCCTGGCGGCATCTTATTGGTCGTCAGGCGGTAGCAGCGTAACAGGGCCGTTTGGTAGATTTGTGTGTCTGTTTTGGGAAGAAATTATCTGTGAATGAGTAGTGATGGAATTGGGCATGAAAAGACGATTAAAATAGGGATTTTGGAATGATTGATTAATAATAATTGGTTGAGGTAAGAAATAGAGGTGAGACATTAGAAATTGGTTATGAGTTAAACAAGAATTCTGCAGGTATAGAGTGTGAATCACGAGTTCTTTGGTGAGGCAGTGATATGGGGATTGGAAAATAAATAAGTGTTGGTTATTATGAAAGTGGACGAACCATTAAGCATAAAATAAAGATGGACAATTTTGTTGGGGTTGGTATGTAGTAATAAGTTAGCAATGTCTATCTATAGAAGGGAGCTTACACTAAGAGGAGGAAAGATGTTGTTACGCATGGTTATCCACGAAGAATGATAGGTAAGATATCTTAAGACTATTGAAATGAAAGTTCTGGTTCTTACAATGTAGTACATTTTGGGGTGTGATTAAAGGTATTGAAATGTTAGCTGTTGTCATGGGTATGGATGGAGTTGCTATACTTTGATGATGCTCTTGTTAATTGAGAAAACTTGAATGGCTGGATTGACCATTATAAAGTATAGGTACTTGATACATATGATAGTTGTAGATTAACCATAATGTGGATTTGATAGCGGAGTCCTTATATGGGCGTTTGGAATTGGGTTATACTTCGAATCAGACTAATTGAGGTGCTAAAAACCAGTAAAGTTCTGCTACTGACTTGGCGCCTGGTCACACGGGTGTGCGCGCCAGGCGATAAGCGTACCTTGGGAGGGACACTGTCACGAGTGCGCCTGGCGGTAGAGTGTGACCCGGATCTCGATCACAGCCACCGTCTTCGGATAGGCCGAGAGCAGCAGGCCGGGTTTTCGCCATGACCAACACTAAGGCTACCCGGTCAGGTAATCTCATCCTAGATTATTGTTTATTGTTTGGTAATAGTGTGTTAGTGCTTTTTGACTCAGGAGCTTCACACTCCTTCATATCCCATGATTGTGTGGAGAAACTGGGGTTATCTACTCGTGACCTAGGATGTGAGTTGATAGTCTCGACACCAGCATCTGGACCGGTTTCAACAAATTCAGCTTGTGTTGGATGCTTGATGGAGGTAGAGGGCAGACGCTTCTAGGTGAATCTCGTTTGGTTGCCTTTGGAGGGATTGGAGGTTATATTGGAAATGGACTGGCTATCTATCAACCATGTGGTGATTGATTGTGGACGGCGCATAATTGTATTTCCAGAAACTGAGGGAAAAGAGTTGGTGAAATCACAAGAGGCAGTAAAAGAGATGAAGCAAGGATCTACTTGCTTTGTGATAATGGCCCAAGAGAAGAAGATAAGCATTAAAGAGCAGATTAGTAGAATACCAGTGGTAGATGAACATGCCGACGTATTTCCATACGAGATACCCGAGTTGCCACCCTGCAAGAACATAGATTTCTCAATTGATCTAATCCCTGGAGCGGGTCCAGTGTCGGCAGCAACGTACATAATGGCACCAACAGAACTAGCAGAGTTGAAAAAGCAGATCGAGGATTTGCTAGAGAAGAAATTCATCCGACCTAGTGCATCACCGTGGGGAGCTCTGGTGTTATTAGTAAAGAAGAAGGATGGGAGTTCTCGATTGTGCGTTGATTATCGGCTGTTGAATAAATTGACGATAAAGAACAAGTGCCCACTACCGAGGATTGATGATTTGCTCGATCAACTGAGAGGGGGCAGGTGTGTTCTCTAAGATCGACTTAAGGTCTGGCTATCATCAGATCTTAGTCAAGCTAGAGGACGTTCAGAAGACACCCTTCCGATCGAGATATGAGCATTATGAATATGTTGTGATGCCATTTGGAGTGACCAATGCTTCAGCTGTCTTCATGGATTATATGAACCAAATTTTCTGCCCTTATTTGGACAAGTTTATGGTGGTGTTTATAGATGATATTCTCATATACTCTCAGAATAAGGAGGAGCATGCAGGTCATTTGAGGGTTGTACTAGAAGTGCTTAGAGAACATCAGCTCTACGATAAACTGTCCAAATGTGAATTCTGGTTAGGAGAGGTACAATTTCTGGGGCATGTTATCTCTTCCCAGGGTATTGCAGTAGACCCGAGTAAGATTGAGACAGTTCTGAAGTGGGAGAGACCTCAGACAGTAACAGAAGTCAGAAGCTTTTTGGGGCTAGCAGGGTACTATAGAAGGTATTTAGAGGGGTTCTCTAAAATGGTGAGTCCATTAACTCAGCTCACTAGAAAAGATCAACCCTTCTCCTGGACTGATAAATGCGAAGAGTGCTTCGGAGAGATGAAGAGGAGGTTGACCACAACTCCAATACTTGTTATTCTAGATACCAGTAAGAAGTTTGAGATATACTGCAATGCATCCTACTAGGGTTTGGGCTATGTACTGATGCAGGAGAAGAGGCCAGTAGCCTATGCTTTTAGACAGTTAAAGGTGCACGAGAAAAACTACCCTACCCATGACTTAGAGTTGGCCGTTTTAGTGTTTGCTCTCAAGACATGGAGACACTACTTGTATGGCTCCCAGTTCCAGGTTTTCAGTGATCACAAAAGCCTGAAATACATGTTTAATCAGAAGGAGTTGAATATGAGACAGCGGTGCTGGATGGAGTATCTCAAGGACTATGATTTTGAGTTGCTTTACCATCCTGGTAAAGCAAATGTTGTTGCAGACGCCTTGAGTCAGAAAAGGATGCATATCTCGGGTATGATGGTGAAATAGCTGGAATTGATTGAGAAGCTCAGGGATATGAACCTGGGTATACAGTTGGGTGAGGATTCCATCAAATGTAGTGTTCTGACACTGACCGGGATCGGCAAAAGAATGATGCTGAGCTACAACAGTTTGTGCGCGAGATAGGGACTGAGAAAGGAAAAGATTACAGGATGGGATCAAATGGTATCCTGCGATTCCACGACAAAGTATGTGTACCTAGGAATTGGAGATTGAGAAAACAGATCATGGAAGAAAGACATAAAAGTCGTCTTAGCATACACCCAAGTATGACTAAGATGTATCAGGATCTAAAACAGTCCTTTTGGTGGAATGGGATGAAAACCGATATTGCTGACTTCATAGCATTGTGCTTGGTATGTCAGAAGGCCAAGATTGAACATCAGCAACCAGGGGGTACCCTAGAGTCGTTGGACATCCCTCAATGGAAATGGGATAGTATTGTCATGGACTTCGTGACTCATTTGTCGAGGTCTGTTAAAGCGCATGACTCAATCTGGGTAATAGTGGGCAGGTTGAGAAAGTGTACCCATTTTCTCGCCATTAATCAGAAGTGGTCATTGGATAAATTGGTCGAGTTGTATGTGTGAGAAGTGGTCAGGTTGCATGGTGTGCCAGCTAGCATAGTATCGAACAGAGACCCGAGATTCACGTCTCGTTTTTTGCAGTCTCTACAGGCAGCGTTAGGGACCCAGTTGAGGATGAGTTCCGCATATCATCCATAGACTGATGGGCAATCAGAGCGAATGATCCAGTCTTTGGAGGATTTATTACAAGCTTGTGTGTTGGATGATATAGGAGGCTGGAGTGAGATGCTTCCATTGGTGGAGTTCATGTACAATAACAACTACCACTCCAGTATAGGCATGGCACCATATGAGACCTTGTATGGGCGATGATGTAGGACACCACTATGTTGGAACTAGGATGGTGAATCCCTGGTATTGGGTCCAGAATTTCTGCAGCAGACTTCTGAGAAAGTCAAGATAATTCAGGAGAGAATGAGAGCTACTCAGAGCAGACAAAAGTCATACACAGATAAGAGGAGGCGACCATTAGAGTTTGAAGCTGGGGATCATGTATTCCTTAGAGTGACACCGATGGCAGGTATTGGAAGGGCCATCAAATCAAGGAAGTTAACTCCGAGGTTTGTTGAGCCTTATCAAATTTTGAGGAGAATTGGCGCTGCAGCTTATGAGATCGCCATGCCACTGCACTTGGCGAATCTGCATAATGTATTTCACGTTTCTCAATTGAGGAAATACATAGCAGATCCATCTCATGTACTGGGATCAGACGATATCCAGATCCGGGAAGACTTGACGGTGAACACCAGACCGATGCGGATTCTAAACTCGTAAGTGAAGAAGCTGCGAGGGAAGGAGATCAGGACTGTGAAAGTGCTATGGGATGAGGCTACTCAGGAGATGACCTGGGAGATGGAGGATCTCATGAGGCAACCCTATCCGCACTTATTTCCTATTAAGTCCTATTTTCGAGGACGAAAATCTTTAAAGGTGGGGGGAATGTAAAACCCGAGAAAATTAAATAGTAGTTAAATAATTGTTTAATAAATGCAGGTAATAGAAGTTTTTAAGGCATTTAATGCAGAGAGCTATGACGTGGAAAAGTACTAGCTCAAGTGGTTCAGAGTACTTAATTGTGTGAGAGAACTTGGGTTCAAGTCCTTTGTATGCCAATTGTATGTTATTTTAATTTATGTATTATTTTGATGATATACTTGAATGCTTGGCGTGATAATAGAATCCTAAAATTGTACGAATTATCATAAATATAAATTGATTAATTTGGTGGTGCATTGAGTTGGTAATTGATGGGTTGTGGGTTCAAACCTTGTTGAGAACTAATTAACTCTGTTTTTGCCAAATTTTCCTTTTGGCATGAATATGAAAGGGTTTAAAAACCCTAGCGGCCAATAGAGAGGTAACTTAAGGGCTGGAAAACACTGGGTTATTTACCATTAATCAACCTTAATCTCCATTTTAAAGTAAAATTCGTTTTAATGACTTAAGGGGTAATTAAGAGAGAGTTAATTTTGAGAGAGAAAGGAATTAGAGAAAAGAGGGCTGGAATGTGCGTGTGAGGGTTGGTAGAGTTTTTCCAGAAGAAATTAGTACCGTGGGGAGCAAAGAATTGGAGTGCAAATCATTGTTAGAGTGCAAGCAAAGGACAAGGGTGATTTTGGGTTAGGAACACATCAATTTCGAATTTGGAGCAAGAAATCCAGGTAAGGGGAGTTGTTTATGTGTGTTTTTAATTGTAATCACTGTATTATGCTTTGGGATGATCATAATTGAATGAATTATCGTCTAATTGCGTTGTTTCTACAAATTATGGGGTTCTGCCCAGAAACCGCCTGGCGGGCATGCATGCCCGCCAGGCGGCATAATATTTCACCCAAATTCTGGGTTTTGGCACGAGTTGCCTGGCAATGGGCTAAAATCCGCCAGGCGGAGCATGAGGTCTGATACTGTTTTGTTGTTTTGGTGAATTTTTGTAATATGTTGATGTTTCTGTTCGTCTTTGATTCGGCTGTTTGATTGAGTTATGCTATGATATTGTTCGTATGGTCTGACTATTATTAACAATGGAGACGGGAACATGAGGGGTCCATGTTAAGAACAGGTAATCCCTCTACCGAGTCAAATTAATGATCCTTGAGTATTATTGGAAGTGTTGGACTGTAGAAATATTGCATTGTAAAATGTTGGGTTGTAGTGCTCGAGACAACAGAACCATGGAATCAGGAAGGGAAACGTAGGTGAAAAAAAATTTGGGTCTATACCCATAATCTGGTATGCCGCCTAGCGACATCTTATTGGCCGCCAGGCGGTAGCAGCGTAACAGGGCTGTTTGGTAGATTTGTGAGTCTGTTTTGGGAATTCCTTATTTGGGCGCTTGGAATTGGGTTATACTTCGAATCAGACTAATTGAGGTGTTAAAAACCAGTAAAGTTCTGCTATTGACATGGCGCCTAGTCGCACGGGTGTGCGCGCCAGGCGATAAGCGTACCTTGGGAGGGACACTGTCACGAGTGCGCCTGGCGGCAGAGTGTGGCCGCCCAAGCGGTACACACCACAACAGTGGGTCTGTGTGAGAACGGCGTCTGGCGACAAAGAGGTAACCCACCAAGCTATAACGACGAGAACAGAGGCTTTGCGTGCAAATCGGGCGCCTGGCGAAGGGGACTGTCCCGCCAGGCAGTCTGGACCTGTTCCGCCTGGCGTCGTTTGATGCTGCGCCGGGCGAAAATCCTGCAGACGTTGACTTGTGTTGTGTTGCGTTTAAGCAATGATGTTGTACTTGGATCGGGAGATGTTGTGCCATGAGTGGGTAGGTTCATGGATGGTGGATAACATGTGATGATATGAGCGGGGAGGTTCATATCCAGTTACTCTCGCGTGGGGATACAAGCGAGGTAGGTTCGTATGTTCCGTGCTCACGTTTGAGAGATGCCACGTGCGGGGAGGTACGGGGTTTGTGGATCACATGTGTTGGACTACGGACGGGTAGATCTGTAGAACAGGACTACGAGCGGGGAGGTTCGTAGAGCAAGACTACGAACGGGGAGGTTCGTAGAGGCAGGACCACGAGCGGGCAGGTTAATGTGAGCATCATACTCCCGAGTCCAAGGCTAACCATTTTGTGTGATTTTAAGATTGTAAAGTCTTGGGGTTAAGGTCTTGGCCAAGAACTAAGTAGAGTGAATAAGATGGGTGTATGATTTATCTTGCATATTTTATATATGTTATTTTTATATTCTCAGCTCACCATTTTTGTTTGTGTATGACGATGATCGTGTGATTCGTTACACGGGGCAGATGTTGATACAGGTGATGCTCAGGCGACGGAGTGAGGGCTAGCTTGGGGATTAGAGCTAGGAGATTTTCATATATATTTTATTATGTCTTCATTTATGAATAAGAATTTTGGAACTTGTAACATTTTTGTTATTTATGTTATAAGTTTTGGCGTGTGTTTTAATATTTTAAATTTTCCCCGCGTTTGGGAATAATTATATTTCGACTTTTGATATTCAATATTTTCTTTTATTATTTATTTAAGTAATATTCCTTAGGGATGTTACATATAGCGTGTACGAGTATCTAGGGGTACGGATACTATGATACCCTTACTCGTAACATGCAGGTATAAAAAATACATGTACCCATTATCCACGGGTATCTATTTGCTATCCAAATTTTATTCGCAAAAGATACGGACTTTTTTTACAGCCATATATATATGGATGTCAAAAAATCCGTATCCGCGAATAAAATTCGGATAGCAAATGAATACTTGTGGGTAATGAGTATATATATATATATATATATATATATATATATATATATATATATATATTCTAAACTCATTTTTTTGTTTAAATGTTATATTTATACTGTAATCATAGGACAAGGAGAGATAATCTTTCCATATAGGAATCGAGACAAACTTAGAAATATTATTTTAAATAGCTTTATATTTTTTGTTGCGTTACCTTCAAGCTAGTATTGTTCTAGGTAGCAAAACGGGTAAAACCACTTCAAAAATAGTTTCTTTTAGCATTCATAAAAGTTGTTTACAACTAATCACATCCCTTCCATTGATAGTATTGGAGTTTGAAAAACTGCTAAATAAAAGTGTGAAAATTTGATTCTATTGTAGACTTCTCAATATTCACCTCTCAAAAGATATCGAAATGAAATCCTGCTTCTTTATCAAAGTGTTAGTGTCATTGATCAAATTTAATGCTGAATTATATTGCAGGTGTCATTGTCTTCTCCCTCACTATTTTATTGTCTCCTCCTTCATTATTTTATTATTCTCAAGTTTATTTCCTACCAACTTCATCTTGATATGATAGGATGAGTTTAAGCAAGTGTATCCAGAATAGTTTTATACAAACCTATATCTATTATTCGTTAAAAATAATAGATTCTAACTTAAGAGTCTCGTAAGACAACATAGATTCTTAAGGTTACAAATGTTCGGCAAAAGTACAAACAAATATTCAAATTAAAAATATTTGTTTACACAGAAAAGTCTCTTTTTTTTTAACCAATATAGGTTTCATATAGAATGTACAATTGCGATTGGTAAATAGAAACCAAAATGCATTATCTACATTGAATAAATCTATTACCCAGGATCATATAATTACATAGGTATCTCGACCTTATGAAAAACGCAACACAACACAACCAAGAAACCAGTGGTCGTTTTCAGAGAAACTGTCCCTCTTCACATAGCGACATTGTTAGCCCCACCACCATATCCAACCCAGGTAACTCCACTCCCACCTTTATTCAATTCAAAATATCTTAGCTTATACTGTTACTATATTTTCTCATTAATTTAATAATAGAACATCACAATTATAATTTTGCAACTTCAAAATAAATTACATGATTATGTCTGTAAGGAAAACAGAGAACATGGATCATAAAGTAACGATAAAGAAAACAGATAATTGAATATACATATTTTGTATTTATAAAGAAAACAAATAAAAGTGCAGCGAAAACGTAATTACAATAAATATATATATATATATATATATATATATAAAAAAACTATCCTAATAAATTTATTTGTAGTGGCAAATTCTACGATATAATATAAAGACATTTAAAGAACAAGTCATCTTTATTAATTTACCAGCTGGAATCATAAACATCTATCTATGGTAGAGTTATTTATTGTTATTTTCGATATTCTGACAACCATAACAGATGTTAATCCATTATATTTTATTAGTTGATCAAATTTTTTAAATAATGTGTAATTAAAATGTAGAATTTTGTAAATGTTAAAAACAGATCTGTCTAATTATCTTAACCACAACTGTCTAATTATCTTAACTACAAAGGGATCTGAATTTATTAACAAGCTTTTATATGGTTTAAGATGAATCTTGAATAAATCTTTAGGTTTTAAAGCTCAATTAATCAATTTCGCAGTTTTGGGTTAATGGACTGTTTAAATCAATCAAGAAAGATTATGAGAGA
>Ga0209589_1010063_pt1 | contig 13935 bp, 15 predicted proteins | sample CowpeawhiteBW_FD_187525 | JGI IMG/M metagenome (GOLD analysis project Ga0209589, IMG submission 187525) | Root nodule microbial communities of legume samples collected from California USA - Cow pea white BW (SPAdes) (version 2) | ecosystem: Host-associated > Plants > Roots > Nodule | place: USA...
GTTGATTGCTGATTTTATGATATCAAACCTAGATCCTTTTTTGATAACTGGTAGAATTTGTCTAAAGTCACCTCCCAACACAACTGCTTTGCCACCAAATGGTTTGTCTTTATTGCCATCATCAACATTTCGCATAATATCTCTTAGTGTTCTATCAAATGCCTCAAAGCATATTTTATTCATCATTGGTGCTTCATCCCAGATAATCAAACTGGTTGCCATAAGAAGTTTTGCTCTGAGACTACCTTGTGCTATGTTGCAAGTTGATTAATCGTTAATTAACAATGGGATGCAAAAGGTAGAATGTGCTGTTTTTCCACCAGGAAGTAATAAAGAAGCAATTCCACTTGATGCTACGTTTAAAACAATCATGCCCTGGCTTCTTAGACCAGCTGACAATGTCTTCCACATAAAAGTCTTACCTATACCACCATAGCCATATAAGAAAAAGAATCCTCCCTTTTTTGAAAGAACTGCTGTCATGATATCCTGATATACATGAATTTGTTCATCATTTAGTGCTTTAAACAAACTGTCATGTTCTTTCACCATGTCTTATTTATTATATTGCAGCTCATCAACAATAAATCTATTATTGAATGTATGTCCATCTGAAAGATCAAGTTGAGGTAATGAAGGATAATCTTTCAAACTTCTACCATTTGACATTAGCATTTCCTGTATTTCAAGCAGACATATTTTTTGTAATTCAGCAGTCTGAATTTGAAGACCTGCAAGAAGTAAATAATACAATTAAAATATATATGTATAGCAAATTAAATAAAAAACAATATAAAATACCTGGTAAGTTCATCTCCTTTCTTTTTTGGTACAAAATTCCATCACATAAGATACTCCAAGTAGAATTCCAAACTATATCGGGTTTAGAAATTGTATTCATCGACAACAAAGTAACAAATAGTCTTCTAAGTTGATGCCCAGAAGCAAATTCACTTGCTTCTTTTATTGCATCAATATATTCTTTATCGTCAACCAACAATCCCAAAACATAGCAAGCTTCTTGGTATGTTTCATAATATTTTCCATCAATTGTCTTAATGCTTTCATAATCAATACAACCTTTGTGAATGGTAAGTAATATCCTCAAATAATAAAGTTCTCAAGACCCAGGAGGAATATAAGTAAGTCTACCAATGTTGTAGCCTTTCTTCCTTGGTTTCCATTCTTTTTCTTTGGCAAACCACACAAATTTACTTGGAAATCCTGAATAAGTCAATTCTTTACCTTCCTCATAAACTTTGTTAGCCTCAAACCAAGCTAGAAACATTGTGTTAGCATTTTCGTATATGTTGAAGACCACATTAATATCATCATCATCTTTAAACAAAGCTGATTGTTGGCCAGGAAGATGAAATGTCAATCTCTGAACAAGAGGCCATCTGTGATAGATGTCAAAAGAAAATATTCTCCAAGCGGCTTCACATGGTGATAGATACCTACAATCGTAATACCTTTTGATCTCATCAATAATAGTTGATTTTTCAGACTGTGCAGAGTTGTTGCTTATTTTAAGAGTAGCTCTGTCAGGACCTTTGTTCACATATTTGAACAAATATTTTATTGAATTGGTGTTGTTGCAATACTCTGTATTGACGTGTGCTTGATACCTCATTAGAAGTGGTGGATTGTAAGGAACAACACTTCTATTGTCCAGCTTAATTCCATTCTTCTCAACAAATCTACCATTATCACGTCTTCTATAGCATGGATATCCTTCTTCATCAATTGAAGTCGAAGATGTGAATTTTTTAGGATAAAATTTAGAACATCTTCCTTCTTTCATGCAAGGTGAATTATATCTTGCAAGTCCGCATGGTCCATGAATCATGTAACTTGAGACAACTTTTTCCAATTTCGGGTACAAATCCGCATTGGGCAATTCAGCTGATATTACTTTATCAATATCAGTTGAATTCTTCAGTTTGCTTTGTCCATCCAACCATAAAAGTATATGTGCATGAGGTAAACCTCTTTTTTGGAATTCTACTGTATACATTCCTACATATATAAATAAATAATAGATATAGTTGTTAGAATTTAATTTAATAAACATTTATATAATGTATATTACTTCATATATAACATACCTACAGTGGTTTTTCCAAAGAAGTCCTTTTTTTTAAAAAATTTGTCATCATTTCATCCAGCTTCATTTTGAACACTCTACATACAATATCGGGTCTATCTGAAGCTGATAAGCCTTTTGCTAAGACAAATTCTCTTATTTCACTCCAATTGACATTGCATGTTATAGTAATGAACAAATCAGGATATCCAAATTTTTTACAAATTGCCATAGCATCTTGACAAATTGAACATGTATCTGGTACCACTAGTGAATGAAGCAGGCAAAACAATACGTCTTCCAATTAAAGAAGGATCTGTCTCTCCTCTATTAACAGCTTCTTGTAATCCATTAAGAATATCACAGCGAATTAACTTCTGATTAGCTTTGATGAAAGACAACCTTTGGGCTTCAACCATTGTATAGCAATCGACCAGAAACTATTGGAACAATCTGCATGCATTCACAATATTTCTTGCTTCTACAGATCTTTGTTGTATTCTAAAGGCAATAAATTCTCGCAAAGAAATTATAATTCTTACCCTGGATTTAGTTCTTGAATGAGATTCTCTTATTGTGATATCCTCTTGATAACCATCTTCTCCATATGGAAACATGAGAGGATATTGCAGTGGAATGAAAGCTGTGTGAGTTTCATGCAGTCTTGTTAATTCACCAGAACATTTTTTTACCACTATATCTCTGCCTACATCCATATTGCCAAAATACCAACTATTAATACAGCTATTTCATCACATGAAGGTGTGTTATAGACTCTAAGGTCTTTGTTTCTGCCTCTAAATAGTCTTAGTGTGAAATCTGATTCCATATGTTCCAGTGACAAATATCTTACTCTTCTAAAAGATTTCGCAAGAACATTGTGATTGTCAATCATTTCAATCAAATCAGCAACCAATGATTCATCTATAACAGATTCCTTGGTGTTTAAACTAAAACATAATAAAGAGAATAAATGTCAACAGATGTATTTAAATATTTCATATAATCAAATTAGTTCATATATTCACTGACCTGAAATGCTTCACTATGTTACTCATTTCATTTTCTGTATCATATATGTACAACTGTGCAAACTTTGGCTTTGATCCATGCTCTGGCAATAAACTGCCAATACGGTGATAGTTCTGTCCATTAAGAATAAATTGTGGTGGAGCAGAACCATTGTTCATTGAATTATCTATCTTACCACCAATTGAAGTAAATGAAAACATGCTATTATATACTCTTATATTTTGTAGAAATGATTTGATTCTCTGATCTTCACCATTTAACAAACCTTTAAGAAGATTAGGTGATCTTTTTAATAGTGGAATTTGCACTTTTCCTTTCTGACAACACAATGACAATTGAACTTCCTTTGAGGTGTTACATTTTTCTGCTCTTTTTTCATACCAAAGTTCAGCTTTACAGTATTGGCATTCTAAGCAAGGTTCTCCAATATTGAGAAGTTCTGAACATCATTACAAATCATTAGCATGAAAATGCATATATTTATATCTGCAGTTATATACAATTCTGTTGGAGATTATGTACCTTGTAACTCTCCTTTGCAATACAATTTGTTTGTAGTTGTAATACTTGTAGTATGTGCTTCAATATTAGTAAGATGAAAATTAATTAATGATTTCAAAAAAATTTATATTGACATCAATAAGTTGAATATCTGAATTACCATCATCTCTTATCGTTGCTGAATCATCATTTGTTGTGTCTGAACAATTATGTTGTGTTGTTGTTTCATCATCAAGATTGAATCTGTTTTAAAGTGATTGTATGACTTGAAAAGGATATTTGACAACTTTATTCTTAGAGACAAAATGCGAATCATTTACAACCTCTGATCTGCCACCTATGAAAAACAACAAAAAACAATTGTCCTACCTTCATTGGCATTGTGAGTATGAATATTGTTATATATGAATAAAAATCTACTTACCTGCACTGGAATTGTAATTATTTTGTCCATAATTTCTCTGACTGTTATTGTTAAAAACTGTAGTCATTCAAAAACATTGATATAAATTTAAAATTTGACAGTTTCATTTCATTAAAATAGGTATATAAGAAATTAAGATGAATGTAAAAATATACCGAAAGGACTATTGTATGTTAAAGTAGAAGTTGCAGATTGTGAAGTGATTTGTTGTTCAACTAAAGTACTTGAACAACTTGATAAATTATTGATAGTTACTGCATTGAAATGAAGCTTAGTTTAAAGTGAGACTGAATTAATATTATTCATAAACAATGTTAAAATAAAGTATTGGAAGAACTTCAAAACTGACCAATTTGTCTGTGAAATATTGAATTCAGATTCTGAAGGTTGTTATTGTTGTTGTCAACATCTGGAAAAGGATTATTGTAGAAGCATTGTTTAACAAAATAAACAATAATACTTTAGTGATTCATTTAACAACAATCTGTAAAGATATAGGTTAGAAAAAGAATACTTACTAATATCCAACTATTGTAATGGCTTCCTGTGTATATTTTTCTGAAATGATTTTTCAGATACAGTTGCTTGATATGTGATTAAAACAACAAAGATGTTTGATTATGCATCTGTGTTGTGAAGTTACAATCCAAAACATACATTTACAAATATAATTCTAAAAAGAAATCCTGAGATTTTGTTACTTTGAGAAGAATGGTTTGCAAATTTAGTTTTCTTTCTTGCATTCTCTTCTTTGTCATCTGCAACATAAAAAAACATATAAACATACAAATGCATCATTTTTAAAAAAATTATTGATGAAGAATTAAGGAAGATAAATGTTTTAAGTAAGATGTTAATGACTTACAAGAATGTTGATTACTTCTTACATTGAACCTTTGTTGTAGCACCAGTTTCCTTCTCAGCCTTGCATTTTTACAATCGTTTTGCTCCATTACAGTACCAAAATGTTATGGAATAGTTTCAAAGGTTACAATGGAAGAAGCAAAAAGAAAGGTAAGTTGACTCAATGGATGCAAAAGTGTTTACTGTTTTATTACTATATTGGTGAATGTCTTTGTTAAACTTTTTGGTGTAGATTGTACCTCTAATCACAATTGTGGAAACAGAAATATTTGTAATTATAATAAGAAGCAATTGTAAGAGTACAAAAAGTTTTTAGTAGTAGACAAACATTAAAAATAGAAAGAGCATGCAGTGCTGAGTGTTAATACATCAGAATCATTCATATATATAGCACTGATTTCAGAGTTGATTTGTTCTTGCAACTAACAAAACATTTGCTTTTTATGTAGGTACAATCAGACGTCTTTTTTATGCACTACTATATATAGTACAACAAAGAGGACTGTTTCATAGGAATTATCTGCAATTTTAACCTCATTATGTGTGAAACTGATAACATACAATCAATGTATGCACAAACTAAAGCAACATACATCCATACATATGATTATAGAACATAACAAACTTTTCATCAATCGTCGAACTTGTCATCTTTCCATACCATCATATATATTTCATTTGAATTATAAAACAAAATTATTTTATTTATGAATATCATACCATAACATGTATCACTTTTCATCTTTCATAGAATTTCAGAGAAGCTTCAAAGAGATTTCATTGATAAGAAGGTAGAACTATACATATGCATTGCTGAAAATATAAAAACTTCTAAGTTGACAACTACATAAGTAGCAGACATAAGAACAAAACTACTTATACTCAGCAGTTCCAAATAACACCAAAAAACTAACTGTAAATTAAAAATTACAATATGTTAGCACTTTGACATTCTGATTGCTTTTCATATGGTCCACTTCAAACACCAAGTCAATAGTTTGATGAAATCCATGAGAAGTATAAAATTCCTTCCAGCCACTTCCAATTTTGCTAGACTTCTTGGGATGATTTCTCAACGGTAGTTTGCACTTGACTATTTTATGCGGTCCATAAAGATAAATGTATTTAAATCTTCCTTGACGAAGATAATTGCCAAAATCAGCTGGCAAATCCTAAAAATACATAAAGTAATAATGAAATTAATATATGGATAAAATGTTTAAAATAATATAGAAACATAAATGTAAATATGAAATAAACATCCATTTAGTAATAAATATGAAATGAATCTCACCAGATGGCTAGCATTGCATTGGTTTGGATTTTAGAAATATGAAGAAATGCAACTTCGGTCCATTGAAAAGGGGTTCATCTGCCGCAATTCTTTTAAGAAAACGTGCAATAGACAAAGGTTTGCATTTACTGAAAAAACAGTGATGTGAAAGCAAGAATGACCGACATATCCAAAATAAATAGTGTGGAAATCGTGTAGTTCATAAAAGTGCCTTAATTCAGTCCATCCTCCAATTAGCATTGGTTTTTGTAAATTCTTGTTATAAGTGACCACATGTCTATTCCCTTCTTCATCTGTTAAAGTCCATTGACGCTCAAGATCGTCATCATAAAGAATGGCGAATGCACGATCCACAAAACCAATAGTCTCCAAAGAGAGAATTTTTTTAACAAAAACATGGATTAGTTAAGGTTAAAAAGAGGATATTGATTGCAAATCCGTCACACAAAAAAAGAGAGTAGAAGAAATCTTGTAAAAGAAAAAATGTCTGAAAAATTTGACGAAGAACTTACCTCGTCCTGAAGGTGAATAATAGAGAACTGGTACCTACTCATTCTATTAATAACGTCCTCTTCATTGAAGTTGTATTCCATTTGCTTGGACTTTGAGAGAGATAGTAGAGAAAAAGTTGGAAGAATGTAGAATATGATTGAACTGATGTTGAAGTTTGATCAATGGAGATGAATATTTATTTATAGAAGATAAATGACACATGAAAAAATGGGACAATTACAAATAGATTCTTAACCAGTAATGTAATTATTACTGCATTGAAAAACGGGAACACAATTATAAAAGAATATAACATTAAAAAGATATAACGTTATTAAAGATATATTAAATTATTATATTATGCTATAAAATATCATAATATAATATATGTAATATATAACAATAACAATTTTCCAACTATATTTCAACCTCTGAAGTTTAGATATTTAGATATTTATATATAACATAAAATCTTGATAATATAATACAATAACATAAATCGAGGTACTAAGTAAAAATATAATATTTCTTTCGAATTTTATATATATATATATATATATATATATATATATATATATATATATATCAAAAATTTAATGTACAATATTTAATAAGTTAGTAATTAACAGAAGATAAGTGACTCAAAATTGTATATGGCATCCAATTCTGTTGTGACAACTTAAAATCTGTCAACAGATAATTGCTTTGCCATATTTATCTTATTTATGAAAAGTAATAATTATAAAAAATTGACATTTATAAATTCTGTTTTCAGAACAAATATATATATCTTATTTATGAGTCACAAAAGTTTTCACAAAATATCTTTTTCACAAAATATATGTTATTTACGACTTTAATTACATCATGCTACAAAATAACATCAATTTTCATAAGTTCTGATGTAGCTGGCAGTCATATTTGTTGACAAAAATTGAAAAATGTCAACAATATCTTATGGACCAGCATATGAAAAAAATATAATTCTAAATAATGTAACTCAGAAGCGCATAATATAGTTATAATCAAATTGAACATAGAAGTTGTAGTTCATATGAAATTAAAGACAAAACGACGCGTAGACATAGTACAGTCCCAAAATGAAAGGCATAAAAAAAATTGTCTTGAAATAGAATAACTAAAGTCCAATCTTTTTAATATTTCTTTTTAAAAGCTTCAATGGAACATTGTCTTCTTCGATGGATTCAAGTGATGCAGTCTTCTTTCCAGATTCTCTCTTATGTGAACTGTTACCATCATCATTGGTTGGATTATCTTCGATTAGTTCAGGTGATTAGGATCCAGACTCAATTGTTTCTTTGGTAAATCAGACTAATAAATCCTACAGTACATGTTCAAAATTGATAACATTAATAAAAGTAATAAAAAAAGACATCATTAAAAAAAATTATATCAATTGTATACCTCTGAAATATTAACGGTGGACTCATTGACTATACGCATTTTCCCCTGCTAAACTCACCATTCCCAGCATAAACATCCTTCAAATAGGTATAAATAATGAGATTATAAAAAAGAAAAAGATAACTGAAATTTGTAATCTACCAAATTTCATCGTAAATTATATCTTACCACAGATTTCATGGAAGAATCATTGAACTTTTGAATTATATCATCATTAACACATATTTTCTTTACTCTGAAAGACTGCGCAAGTTTGAAATTGTGATCGTTCCTACTTTCGACTTTAAAAAGCAGACTTTTATCAACTAACTCATCAAACTCCTTAGGCAAATTTCCAGAAGCATTCATCTACAAAAACAAAATAATTAAAGATTGTGTAATTACATATATAAGTGGATATATTGAAGAGTATACCTTATCATGAGTGTCTAACATATCAACACAAGTTTTTTTGAAAAGGGTGGTTGCATCCCTATCAAAGAGGACAAATGTGGTTGAATCGGAAGAGTCAATAACTCGGATCTTAATCCTATATCTGAAAATTGAATAAAAAAATTCATGAACAAAAGTTGTAATTACAATGTTGTTTAAAATTCACATTAATATTAATAAACAATAAGTTAACCTTGGAAAGACTTTTATAACATGCTTGTTACACTTCTCACAAAAGAACATCTTGGAATTAGGATAAACAGCTTTGTTGCACACACAAGCAGTATACCACCAGTCATCGTCAACCAAGATATGCTTAATTGTTCCAAACAATATGTAAGTGGTGACATTTCAATATAAAAAAGATTAATGAAGAGATTATTGTGAATTTCAAAATTTGCACAAAAATAAATAAATTTATTCTAACCTCTTTACAATCTTTTAGACCTTGAATGGTGGTCCTAGGTGTAAGTGTTAAAAAGTCCTCTTCCACAGTATTTTTGGAACTCTGAGAAAGTTGCGTTAGTCCTTGAGAGGGATATTCATTGTTCTCAAACATTCTGTGCAATACAAAATATAGTTTTTCTCATAAACAATAAATCTATTATTGAATGTATGTACATCTAAAAGATCAAGTTGAGGAAATGAAGGATAATTTGCATTATAAAGTAACCAAAATATAGTTACCAAAATGGATTATAAAGTTTGAATAAACTGAAGAACAATTTCAATATTACCTTGATTTTAGGTCAAATGCTTCATTGAAGTTAACATTGTACTTAATACGGGTGCAGAACTTACAATTTTGAACTTGAACCTTATCTATATTTAAAAATATAGTGTATGTGAGAGTAACATGGAATAAGTAGTACTAACTATTTTGTAAAAGTAATAAAAAAATTTTACCTTGAAAAGTTTTGACTTTTGCAAATTCTATACTTACAGCAGCATTTTGTACTTCTCCACTTGAAAGAAATACATTCAGTTCATCGACATAAATACCAAACAAAGTACATTCTATTCGAAACCTAAAGATTAAAAAAATGTTATGTCAAATCGTTATTTGAACAGAAATATAAAAGGAATGTAATATAGTATTGATATAGAATACCCATCAGCTTCTATTGCTATGACATTTAATTTTGTTGTCTTTCCATCAACTTGCAATTCTCTTTCAGTCCCCACTCCGACCAGTAATCCCAAGATATCTAAAATGCCATTCATAAATGTTATATCATATACTTTAACAATAAATGTTTATTAAAAAAAATATGAACAGTATTGGAACTAAAAATATTAACTTACCAACTAAATAATCAGTATCAAATGCAGTGGTTGTCAATAAGGACAAATGTGTGTATTGTGGTTTCATATCAGGAACCAAGTTAACATTAAGCAAAGAAACTTTTGTACCAAACTGGAAATTTATCTTATAAGGGTGGTGTGTTGTTCTGTATATTCCAGAATTCGGAGCCACACTGAAATTTTGTATGGCATAAACATGGCCTTCAGAAATCTCATTCTGAAATTTGTAAATTAGAGTACGTCTAATTGAAGCATGTATTTTAGAACCCTAAAACAGATCAAAAGAACATATATAAATATAACTATAAATATGTTTAAGATACATATACTTTATTAATTCCAATTTGTAAACTAAAGTACATGTAATGGAAGCATGTAAAGAATAACATGAATAATAACCTCTTTGTCTTGAATAACGAACTCCATGGAAAAAGGACACCTCCGTTTACTGAAATCAGGAACAAACCATGAACGAATGACCCTAACGATGATATTTCAATTTTCCTTCTGGGGACTTACTTCGCTTACGCTCTGGCTTTGGTTTGGAACTTCAAAGAGAGACATCTTGAACTCACAACAACAATATTGAAAAATGAGAAGTAAAAAAGTCAGTATTAGATTCGTGACATATTTATACTTACATAGAGAAAATAGGAACTAATAAGACAAAATTGTAATTCATACAACTAAAAAAAATAAAACCAAAAAAAAGGTTCAAAACAACTATATCAAAATCTATTTTTGATTGGTTAAAGGAGACTAAAAGAAGTGTAAGGATTAATCAAAACATGGATATGGCAATTTTTGAAAAAATAAAGGTTCAGATGTGAGTCGTTGATAAAATTTGAAATGGTAGAAGAAAGCAAAAAAGCAGAATATATTCAAATAAGGACTCTTCAAACATGGAGTACGAACCTTTTGACAGAAGTCATGCCAATATATATTGGTGAAAACTGCAAAAAACAACTATTGATGTCAAAAGAAATTAAATATTCATATTGATTTATTCACAGGTTTCATAGAAAAGGAAAATTAAGAGAGAAGCATTCTGATGAACATAAAGCATGAAGCAGATTACTTGAAAGTGACTAAAAAAATTGTTGGCGTGATGGATTGAGTAGTGAACCATTAATTGAATCAGTAATGTTGAAAGAATGAAAATCTGCAAATACATACTGGTATATAAAGCATTCACGAAAGAAGAAAGGTAGAAAAAAGTTATAGCAAACCCTAATTACTTAGACAAAATTTCATACCTATGGAGTACAACAAAACTTCTATATTTATACATAAAAACAAATGAAGTACATACCTTTGATGAGTGGAAACGTTAATGGCTTGTAAGAATCCGTTAATGGCTGTGAAACGTGCTCTGGATGAAGAAAGTGTGTTGGATCTCTACAAAAAGTCAAATAAAAGTGTGGTGTACAAAAGCCCTAGAATCTTCGAGGAGAAGCGACTGTGTTAAAAACTTCGAGGAGAAGCAACTGTGTTGGATTATTTAAGTTAATGACGTAAAAAATTATAATAAAAACAAATATAAATAGTACAATTTAATATGTAATGAAATGATGGATGGTTACAGCAGAAGAAAATGTCGTGGAAGGTGGAAGATACAGAAACATAATGAAGCACTGGAAAATGTCATATCAATCGACATTGAAAAAAAAATCTGAAAAGTATTATAAGGGATGTGTATGAAAAATCTTCTGGAAAGTGTTATATTTAAATTAATATAATAAATTTTAAAAAAGCAGAGACATGATATGATTTGTGTTTGACAGTAATTAAATGCCAAAGATTTTCGTATATGGAAGAAGATATGGAGCATGTAAGAGTAAATAACTTTGCAGAAGTTGAAAATACAAATAGTTAAACATATACATATATATAATATAATAATAAACCAAAAAATTAGATACAAAAAAAACATATTATGAATCTGTTAAGTAATATTGTTTATCGATTCTTCATAGGCGATGATAATAATCATTTATATTAAGAAGAACATTGACATCCTTGCTTGCTTGTTCACCGGCAACCTCAAAAAGAATTAAATCTTTTTCCTCCAGTCCATGAACTTCACGAAAATGTTTCCATCCACTTCCTATCTTCACTGATCTAGCTCTAATCAACCACTTGCATTCAACTCGTGCCTTTGGACCGTAAAGCACAATGTGTGAGAGCTGACTGTTGGCAAAATATTGACGTAAGTTTGAATTTAAATCCTGCAAATAAAAAATATAAGAAATAATATAAAAAAGAAATGATTTTTTATGTGTCAAGGTTAAAAAGAATACATTAAGTTTTGTGTAGAGATTGTAAGAAATGACCAAAAAAAAATCACCAGAAAGCTTGCAATGCAGTTGTACTTAGAAAGCTGGAACTCAAAATGAATTAACTTGGACCTTATCAGAGGAGCATTTGTTCGAACATGACTTAGGAATTTATGGACAGTTGCTTCTGAACAGTGATCGTAAAAGTGTATTTCAAAAGCAGAATTTCCAGTATGCCTTAAATAACATAGTTTGGGTGATTGGACTTGATAAAACTTTCTTATGTCAACCCAGCCATCAGTAATTCGCGGACCATAAGTATTCATGTTGAAGGTAACATGGTGAACATGGCCTTTTTTATCAGAAATAGTCCAACGTGGCCCTAGTTCAGTGCCTAATTGAATGACAAACAATCGGTTGATGAACACAAAATCCTTGTAAATAAAAGCAATATAAAAAAAATATTAGTTAACAAAAATCAAAGAACAATGATGGTAAATAATGTATAAGAAGCAAGTTCACAAAAACCTGGTCTTCCATGAAAATAGTAAAGAATCCACCCTTCCACTTTGAGCCAAGTATGGATTGTTCACCAAGGATGCATTGCTTAGTGGTCATCTGTTAAATTAGTAATCCTGCACAAAATATTAAGTATAGCAGTCGAAGAGTATGCAGAATGATAGAAGTATGACGGTGCAACAGACACTCCAATCATCATTCTCGTGAGAAGTGAAAAACATAATGAGAAAAATATTTAAAAAACTTAAACGTCTCTTGGAAACCGAAATGGTAATTAATTTAATCAGCTGAAGCAGTTCAAATAATGAATAAGGGTTGGAGATGATCGAGGAGTTCAATCATCATTACCTCGAGCAGTGCAAAAATTAATGCGGGAATACTGATAGACATGGTGATTTGAAATTAATTAAAAACATTATTTATTGTAATTTCCAATGCGTTACAATGTTTAATAATTCTGTAATATTAAATGAATATTACAAATTATAAATTGAAAGATTTTTATACAATGATGTTGGAAAGCAAATGTTTTAATACTTTATAAATAATATTTACGTTAAATGCTTCTCTGCAAATAAATGAATGAGTAATATTTAATGTCTTTTAATGACGTGTAACATTTAAATTTTAGATATAATGAAAAATCATTTGAATGAATTTATTTATTTAATTAACAATAATTGATATTTTGTTTAAAGTAAAGATTTAAATGTAATAGATTTATTTTATAAAAATATATTAGTGATTAATCTATTTGATAAAAAACTTAAAAATTAAAATAATTACGTTTAAAAAACTCGTCACCATAAAATGAAAAAAACAATTAACTTCATACACAGTAAATCTTTAAAAGCAAACACAGAGAGTAATATATATAATAAGTGCATAGAAAATATAAGTCCACTTAAAATCTTCTTATATATTCATATATATATATATATATATATATGAAGATTAACAAAAATAAAATACAAAATGTTATAACTTAAAACCAAATTAATGTGTGACCTTCAACTTCAAAAAAAAGCTCACGATGATCATTTGCAGAAAGTTGATGAAGATTACAAAAATTTTTCCAGCCAGTTCCAATCTTAACAAAATTACGTCTTATGATCAATTTACATTCGACTTCTCCCCTTGGTCCGTGTAGAACAATAGATCTAAGACCACTGTTTTTAAAATAAGTGGCAAATTCTTTTTTCAAATACTGCAACAAAAAGGATAAAAGATCTTACTTATTAAGAAGCCATGTAAATAAATAATCAAAAAAAAAAAAAATAAACAA
>Ga0209589_1010066_pt1 | contig 13931 bp, 9 predicted proteins | sample CowpeawhiteBW_FD_187525 | JGI IMG/M metagenome (GOLD analysis project Ga0209589, IMG submission 187525) | Root nodule microbial communities of legume samples collected from California USA - Cow pea white BW (SPAdes) (version 2) | ecosystem: Host-associated > Plants > Roots > Nodule | place: USA...
CTTCCATCACTAGTACCTTCAATTAAATTACCCATACACTATTAACTATAAAGAAATTATGACATATAAAAGTACTTAAAACATTTATTATAAAAGTAAACCCTCCAAAATTTATAATTAAAGAACTCTGTTGTAGCTCACATAAAAGTAAACATATATCTTAAAAGACGGTTTAATTTTTGCTTTAGCTCACACCCATGTACTTAAGGAAGGTCCAATCACAAGAAGGGCAATAAATATCGTTGTTGCTGCAAATACTTCTGCAGAGGTGGCCTTGAGGCTTGTCAGGCAAGGAAATAAGGTATTCAATTGTAACTAGTTTTTGTTGTAGTTGCATTTAGTGTGAGTTGTCTAGGTGTTATGTTTCACAAATTCTAGCTGCTCATATGATTGTTTCTCTTTCATGGAAAAATGGCCTTATTCCTTAATGTTTTATGCAGGTATCGTGTTGCAAACTTTGAGGTTATCATTGGGATTGGGATTGTGCTGTGCAACAACCATCTGGCTGCTGTGCAGCAACCATCTTTTCTTGCTCCAGTCTGGATTTATGCTTAACCAACACCTGATCCAGACCGCCTTCATTGGTTTCTAAATGGATGTTTCTGTGGCTTCTCTTAACTTGGCCCATTCTTCCTCCATATTGCTCCTCGTCTTCTCCTTCTCTAGTCTAGAGACATGCTTTACTAAAACTTTATCCAAGCTCTCACAATCTGGAACATTTGTTGCAACACGGTGCAAGGTTGGCGAATCTATATACTCTTGTGTGACCTAGTGCAAGGGTGCATTTGTAAATAATTCTTTGTTATTATATCCACATATTGTTTTAATTTTGAACGTTATACACATTATTGGTTCAATATTGCGCTTGCCTTTCATATTCTAATGAACTTTTTCACTTTCATTACAGATGAATTGTGCTCACTTGGAAAATTGTTTGCATTAAGCAAGAGAGGAAGCTCAAACTCAAAAAAGTTCTGTTGACAGGAGGGCCTCAGAGTATAGTTCACTACGGACATCTGTCATTAAAACACGCAGCTTTTTTGAAAGACTCAAGACTTGTGATTATTCTCCCGGTGGTGTGGCTGGGTTTGCAGATTCCCTTCGTAATTTGTCGCAGTCTTTGGCCAAGTAATTTACTTATTCTATGCCCATTCTCACTGAGGTTATTGATAATAGAGGAATTCTTTCAGCAATCACATTGTTAGGTTGAAGATTGAGACTTTCTGCAATTGAGTAGTCAGTTTTCGCTTTTTTTGTTCTCTTGCATGGAGTGGAATCTGATATAAACATTTCCAACAAATTTAATTTCTATGCTATTTTTCATGAAATGGAGAAGATTCCAGGCCTTTGTTTTAGACTGATGTGCCTCTTGTGACCTAGATATTGTTTTAATTTTGAAAAATAAAATTCTCATAGCTAGTATTTTACTTATTATGGGTTTTGCCTGGGAAATGGAAACTACATGGTGAATCTACACTTTGCAGAGGTCATGTTTACTGAAGATCAAACAGATAACAGCCTAGGAAGGTGCATATTTGATGTCTACATTCAGGTTATTTATCTCAAACTTTTGTAGTTTTATCTTGTCTGTCATGAGTACTTCATAAAATTGTATATATGCCATATTCAAATTCTATATCTTCAATTTTTGAAAAGAAATTTGATTAGAGATAGATGTGTTCTTTTATAATCCATGTGAAGCCTTAGAATACCCAGAATCTCACATATCAACTGGAGAAATTTCCCCACCTTGGTACCTTATGAATTTGATTTCTTCAATTGATTAAAAGATATTTGAATATTGCATGGTTAAAAATGTAGCCATTATGAGGCATTATTAAGGCTGGTTAAAATTTCTTGCAGGGAAACATGGTGCTCAAGAATTTCAATATTGTAGAAGAAGCATGAGGAGTTAATAAAGTAGTCACAAAATCATTTACCATGGTGATTAGTAGCAACGCATTGGAAGTTCGCCTATATTGGGATGGAAAAGGCACAATTGGTATTCCATTTAAATCAGTATACAATCCTCTTATATCAGCTATTTCTGTAAATCCCAGTGAGTTGTACTTCTCATTCAGTACTTAATATTCATATAGCAAATGAATGTTACCATGCAATATAAGCTCTTGAATAACAATGTTTTCTATTATAATCAAGCAGACTTCATCCCTCCCTCAGAAAATGGAAGTAGAATATCTTTAGTAGTTTTTCTAGTTCTGGTGTTTGGTATACTTTGGTGGAGAGGCTTTCTAGGACATAAAAGTTCTTTAGCAAAAGGTAATTGCAAATAACTTATTCTGTCATGATGATAACTTATTTGTGTTTCCTATTTTACATCAGTCTCAAGGTTGTGCTTTGTTGGGTATTTATGATACACCAATTTTACATGCGAAGGAAAATTATTTCTGGATAAGGATGAAAGATATATTTGTAATGTTTGCTAGAAAATATATGTTTGGTGTTTCTTTCTTATACTTTTGACACGAGTTATTTAGGCATGAATATCCGAGAACATAGTAGACAATACTAGAGCATTTCCTTTAACAAAAAGATGAATTCCCACTTTAAGATCTAAATTTAATGTAGAATATGTTATATACCCTCAAATCAAATGCATGGATAAATGGGATGCAGACTTCAATTTTCTCTGGTTGATTATAACAATATAATTAATAGAGTGACAATTTTCCATCAACATGTGAAACATTAAACTATTGGATAAATACACACATCAACATGAGCTGAATTCTCAAACTTTTCAGGTGAGGTTGAAGATGAAAGCTTACATGTTGTTTAGTTGTTTCCCAAGCTCCATCACGTTGGACACACATAAGAATCTCACAAACCGCTACTCTCTCCCATTTAATTAACTTTCATGAGATAAACTAATCTTGTACTTTTACCATCTTTAGAATATTCTCTACATATTATATTTGTCAAAGTTCACAGGGGACTGAGAAGAAAAATGGTTTTGCATCACCGAGATGTGAACCAAAATGCAATTAATACAAAGAATCCTATGACACAAAAGGAAAAATTGTCGATCCGAGAAGATTAATAAAAACATATACACATTTAATAGTAAATATGACCAAATCTTCTTTTAAAGTTTACTGGTGGTATACGCATGTGTTTCATTTTCTTTTACGATGATAAAAGGTAATAAAATTATTATTATTAATATTGTTGTTGTGTATTGTTATAATTATAAAATTAAATATAACTAATTTTTATAATTTTATTGTAAATTGTTTTTATTTATTTTGTAAGTATTTTTATAATTTAAAAAGTGATTAAGTTTAAAAAAAATAGTCAAATTGAAGAAATTAGGGTGACTATGGTTTTTCGACTTTTTTAGGGGTATTGATTTCTATCTATGTTGAGTTTATGGGGTCGTTTATGTTTTGGATCATGCTTGGAATGAGAACTTTTAGAGGCTTTGGTTAAAGATTAATTCTACTTCAGTTTGTCATGGTTTCTTAAATGAAGAGTGGTTCTTTGGAGTCTTAGAGATAATGTTGATGCGTGCATTCTTGTATGTATATGCAGTTCAAAGTTTCTTATGTTTATCATGAAATTGTACTGACAAGTTAGGTAATTTGGTTTTTATTCTTAGAGAACAATATAAAATCTTTAATGTTTTATCTTCATCTATTTCTTTAGATTTTTATCATAATAGCTATAGCTTTTCTATATTTCACGAAGTGTAATTTTTTATTATAGGTTTGGTGTGGTCTCTCATACTTTGTATTTATTTTTTTTTTATTTTTTATTTTATTAATTTTGCATGTGATGATAAATGATTGATTGACTTGGGGTGTTAACGTAATTGAGATGTAAAAAATGATAGAGATGTCTAACAATAACTTATTTAGAATATGCATTCACCAACTCTTGTTTTTTCACCTATTAAAATAGTTTTGACCTAATAGGTCAGGCTAATAGAAAACCATTTATTACTTGCAAACTTTTCTCCGAAAACTTATCCATGAAAAATACTTGTAATTTTATTGTGAAATAGTAAAAATATCCATATAGTTTCAATAAAAAAATATCCCTCTGTTCCATACAGGGTTGTTGTTATAAGGTTTGTTTTGTTTTATGTAATTTCTTGTACGTTCTCATTCATTTTCTGATTGGAATTATTCTTTCACTGTTGTTATTGTATTGAAGTATTATTGCCAACAAATTGAAAAAGGAGTGTTAAAAACGAATTTGATAATGGAACACTGTTTTTTGTGTTAATGTAGTTGTGGTGAATATTTATGATGTTTACTTGTGTTTGTGTTGTGAATATTTATGATGTAAAAAGTGACCTTTTGTGAATATTTATGATGTTTGCTGGTTAATAGTTGATAAGTGTCCAAATAAAGTGAATTTTAAGATAATTTTAGCACTTGTCTTATTAGCACTTATCTAAATTCAATTGAACTTCCTTTGTTTTGCCGTTTTAAGAATCAAAACAGAATTAAAGTGGAAACAAAAAATAGAAATTGGATTAGAATCATGTAGTCCTGGGCAAATTGTGATTGATGCAATTGAGTGATAATAATTGTGTTGAGCATCACAAAGGCGGTTAAAGAAACCTTCATGAGGAGGAAACCTCAAGCACCTACCTTTGGCAAGATCTGGAATGTAACTTTCACGACTCGAGCCCAAAAAAGTGTGGCTTAAGGTCTAAGAAAGGTAGCTCAGAAAGATTTGAAATACAACCTTTATGGCTCAAGTGCCAAAGATGAAATTGAGCACTGCCTTGGACAATTTATAAATACATACTTCATATCCTCATTTTAGGCATGGAGTAGAGGATTAAATACATAGTATTAGAGTAGGAATAGGTTTGTGACGCTAAAGAAACTATGTTCTAAATGTAAATACTATGTCTATATGCTGTTAGATTTGTATTGTAACACTTTACTCCATGAGTAGCGAATTTCTCTATGGTGATATCAATAGACCAGTAACGCTTTAACTTTTCTTTTCTATCCATCACCGTTACATACTATGTCTATATGTGCTTTCATTTACATGTTTGTGAGTTGATTTATGATTTGTTGTTGATGACTTGATAACTCATCATATTTCACTGACTTGGATTGGGTGAGAACTGGTTCAAGTTATGGTCCAATCAATTTTTCTCCTACTTTTAGATGATAGGAATAAATCTAATGCTCTAGTTGGTTATAGAGTCCTGATCTTAATGCAAGTGATTCATTCAAGCCGTCACTAAGTGATAATACTTCAGTTTGATAATCTCAGGATCTAGGTACAAGAAATGTACCTAACGTTACACTTAAGAGCATTACCAAAACATTAAATGATTTGCATAATTAAACAAACAGGGTAAATAGTAGTACATTGTTGTATTCAATGAATTTATCACAATTGCATTTAAGTCGTACATATAAACTGAATCTAGCATTCACTCCACTCAATCTATATATCAACATGTACTTTCTATCAAAATACAAAATCCCCAAATGTACTAATATACTTGTTAAATATATGTAGATACGATAACCTCCATTCAACTATATTACAAATGACTATGCATTTGCCAATAGATCACACAGTCTGATAACTCTTTTAAAACTTGATACTATCATGCAAGTGATTTTGGGGCTTAAGCCTAATGAATATACAAAACCCAAGTTTACCCATCACTAGTAATGCTTCTTTGAGGATTTCCACTTTACGCATAAGTGGTAAGTCGAGTTTTAGCTAGTTTCACTAGTCTTGGATTTAAAATCTAGAATGTAGGAGATGGCCTAGAGATTTACGGACCTATATAAGAATTACAAATGTAGTTAACTAATACTATTAATATTTAACGGAAGTTGTTGAGAATAAAGGAAACGAAAGAAGAGAAAAAGTGATAGTTGAGATGCAAATATAGGAGCTTAATGGCCAACACCTCTAATGGAGTCAAAAGTGAGGTCTCCCTAAAATTCCTCCACCTATCCTCCTATTTATCCCCCATAAACTAGGCATGTAAAAGCGGACCAGCGTGTTGGGTCAGCCTGCCAACCCACCAAGAAAAGAGCAGGATAGGTTAGAATTTCCAATCTGCTAATTTGTTGTAGCTTGATCCGCCTAGCCCAGCAACCTGTTTTTTGTTTTTACATTTAAAAATTAAAAATAATTAAAATAAATAAATTTTCTTATTATGTAAACAAATTTATATATATAAACAAAAATTTTAAAAAAGTTAAAAGAAAATTTAAAAAATAAGTTAAATTTTTTTTAAAAGGTATAATAAATAAAAATTAAAAAGAAAAAGTGGTGGGGTGAGTTCCGACCCGTTTCGAATAGCAGACCAACTCGACCCGATCCGTTTTTCGCAGACCAAGGACGAGGGGAGCCATAACGTATTGGGGTAAGGGTATATATGCACACATTATGTTCATGCTCTTAATTAATTTCTTAATTAAGTAATTATGCCTTCTTCTCCCACCAGGTAACATATTATCCCATCTTCATGATATATGTGTAGCTTTTATTGGTCAAAGATAGTTTTCTCACTTGCTTCTGATGTGATAAACAATTGATAGTTACTAATTAATTCTACACCAAAGTCATTCCCTGGTTACATTTATCCCCACTTTTTTAGGTTTTGGATTTTGTTGTTGATAGTGTTAAATAATATGTTGTTCTTTAATTTATGCATTCTTCATGTCTTTTAAGCTTCCGTCGATGTTCTAAATGCTTTCTTTCACTTAAGATAGTTTTATTTAGTTCAATTCTTTGATAAGAAGAAATTTACTTCATTATTGATCTTTGTTTTATGGTTTCTTTGGGACCAACTTCGATCCTCACTACTTAGCTAACTATTGGTATTTCCTAATACTTACCTATATGCTAATATTTGTGGCAGGTTCATTTGGTACTAGAGATGGAAAATATACCTGTGTCTATGGGTATCATCCAAATCCGTTTCTATTTTGACGGAAAATTCTCGTAGTAATTGGATATGGATAATACCTGAAATTTTCAGCTGGAAATGGGGATGGGGAAGGGGAAGGGGATATACATATCCCCGCCCAAATATTCATCCCCATTTAAATTACTAAAGTATCTATAATTTATTAGGTAATATAATATATATAAACATAACATATTTCTTACTCTCTCAATTTTTGGTTATACACTTTTTCTTACTCTCTCCTTTGTCTGACTTATTTTTTCAAGATTTAATTTTTAAGGTAATTTTTCTTGTTCTTATTACACAATTTTTTTCTTTCATACGTGGTTATGTTCAAATAGGTGTTCCTCAATTTCATTTTATCAAAGAATTTTTAGGTCACACATTTGATTATCTTTACTTCTTATAATATATATATATATATATATATATATATATATATATATATATATATATATATATATATATATATATATATTCATGAGAATGTTTGACTCTTAATTTTTAGCTCTTCTTTTTGTTACTTTGTTTATACACTTTTCCTTGGTCTCTCTTAATTGTCTGGCTTATTCTTTAAGGTTTAAGCAAATCTTTAAGGTACTTTTTCTTTTATCACAACCTTAATTATAAATTTTTTTTTTTCGTTGTATTATGTTCAAATGGATATTCTCAATTTCATTAAATCAAATTTGTGTAACACATTTAATTATCTTTGCTCCTTTATGATATTTTTATTTATTATTTATTTTTTGTTTCATGAGAATTTTTGACTTTCAATTTTAAGTGTTTAATTGCATAAACCCTTAATTTAATTCAAAATTAAAAGATGAAGAATCTATGTTTAAATTTGAATTATTATTAATTTAATTTTGTTATTTGTGTTATTTCTTTTAAGTGGTATAATATAATTTTTTAATAGTATAAAAAATATTTGAAATATTTTTAAACTTGATTTTTGGTTTTCCTTTTATATTTTGTTAAAAAAAGAAATTAACCTTTTTACTTTGTTTGATTTTTTTTTTGTGTTACCTATGTTAGTTTACTAGAGTGTTATTCATGATATATTGGAAATTGTTTCAGTTTTAGATCCAAGATACAAGATGGACATGTTAGAATATTATTTTTATAAATTATATGGTATTGATTTTGATCTAAAACTTAGTAGGATTCGTCAAATATGCTATGATTTGGTTTTGCAATATCAATAAAAAAAGAATGAAATTTCTTTTTATAAAGCTACATCGATGGAGTTGGGAAAGGTTGTTGATAATTATGCAAAAATTAATTTACATAGTTTATAGAAAAAAAGTAAAAATCTAGAGTTGTAGTTATGAAAACAAAGTTGGATTATTACTTTGGAAGAAGATAATTTTCGAGTTACACAAGAATTTGATATTCTATCAGGGTTGAAAACAAATGGGTTAAAGTTTCAAACCCTTCAACCAATTGCAAGAGATATTTTAGATATTCCAATAACAATTGTAGCTTCTAAATCTATTTTTAGTATTGGTGGTCAGATATTAACCATCCAGGTAAGTTACTCAAATTTATTAATAATTATTGTTAGTATTATTTTATGAATTCTCATTTAATATTCTACATTTGGTGTTTATAGGTGTTAAAAAATTAAAAGAAAAAGATGTTCTCATGAGTGAAAATAAATCTGATTAGGTGCATTTTATTTTAGTAATTAAAATTTTCAATTTCAATTATTGTATCTTATCTAATTTTTCATTTTTTTGTTATGTCTAGGTGCATTGAATGCAAATGAAATCACTGACCATTTGTAAAATTAATAAATATTTTGGTTATTATAAAATTTTAGTAATGTGTAATTGTTTAGCTTTATATAATTATTTGAATTTTTTGTAGTTGTTATTTGATACTTCAATTTGAGTTTATACTACTATAATATTTTTCTTAATATTTGATATCATGAAAAGATAAAAGAGTGTGTTATTTTAATATTGAATATTTTGATAGTATCATGATTATTTTGGTGCGATTTTTAAATTTTTTTACAAAAATTATTTAATTGATATTTGGAACAATAAAACAATAAGTATGGGTATGTGTATAAGAATATACCTGTTACCCGGTAGGGATGGAGATAGGTCAAAAGTTGTATACCCACTGAGTTTGAGAATGGAAATGAGGATAAATTTTTATTATGGGGATGAGGATGTGATCATGATACCTGTACCTGTTCCACCCTCTTGCCATCCCTATTTGGTACCGAACGAACAAACTAGTGAGAAAGTCAATTGCCACAACACAGGTGTGAGTTGAATTTATTTAATTTTGGCTACTGATGGGATTGTTATTCTGAGAATGGACTCTCTCGGTGTAAGCTTCATTATCATTGGCTGTCATATTCTCTATCAACTCATAAGCTTCCTCTAGCGTCTTCCACTTGATACTTCCTTCGGCCGAGACATCCAACATCAGCTTTGACTGGGATTTAAGGCCTGCCAAGAAAAGAGTGAGTTGTGTAGGTTGATCAAACCCATGAATGAGAGTTTTCCTTAGCAGCCTTTTGAATCTATCCCATGCCTGACCTAAAGACTAATCAACATCTTGTTGGAATGCAGATATCTCTTGCTTTCCCTTGTTAACTTTGGACTAGGGGAAGTATTTGTTCAAGAATTTGGCCACTACATCATCCCAATCATTTAAGCTATTCTGTGGGAAGGAGTTTAGCCAAGCTTTAGCATTTCCCGCCAATGAGAAAGAGAATAAACTTAGGCAGATGGCCTCATCTGGTACTTGATGGATCTTCACCGTGTTGCATATCTCCAAGAAAGTTGATAGATCAATGTATGGATTTTCATGAGTTAATCCATTGAATTGATTACTCTGGACCAAGTGAATGAGAGCTAGCTTCATCTCCATATTCGTGGCATTGATGGTCGACCAAGCAATACTATTAAATTTGATAGGGCTGGTGAGCGCTAAATAATCTTCCAAAGTGCCACGACCTCTACCGTCACCATGAGGATTTTCATCCATTTCTTCCTCTAAAGATGAGTCAAGATTCTGAGAAGTGGATTAAAGAGTGTCTGAAGCAGAAGAGTAAGGGGCAACTTGTTGTGCTTGAGCTCGTCTTCTTGTGGCACTATTGTTTCTGCGGGCAGTTTTCTCTAGCTCAAGATCTGCAAGGAGTAGTTCTGAAGACACAGTTTTCCTTGTACGGATCCTACCCTACATACACTATAGAACAACAACAAAAACAAGCTCGAACTACAAGTTAGCCCAAATAACGTGTGTATAAAGCTAAAAAAAATAGTAAATATGAACAAAAGAATTAAGTATAAATTAGTCAAAAATTACACAATAGTATAGTATTAGACACAGGTCCCCGGCAACGGCGCCAAAAACTTGTTAAGACTCTGGCAAGTGTACCAGGTCGCGCAAGTAGTAACCGGTAAGACCGGGATATCGTTTCCCAAGAGACTCATGTATACTAAATATTTGCGTAATTAGTGATTAATTTAAACTAAAGAATGAATTCATATTTTGAGTTTCATGTATGAAATTAAATTTTGCATAAATGATTAAAATTGAACTTTGGAAGTTAGAGGCACTTAGTGAATGGAAAAAGTTAGAAATGATATGAATTGATATTGTCAGGGTTAGAATTCACCAACTATGCTCTCATGCAACTACAATTTTACATCCTCTGCATTAATATGCTAATGCCAACCCACAATTTTACTCAAACCCTAATTCCTTAATGGATTGAGCCTAAATTTCCTTATTAAGAGTCAATTCCTTGAACTCTTAATAAGCAAATTTTCTTTATGCACTAAGGTTTAATACAATGGGTCAAGCCCCATTCCTAGGTACAAGCTCCATTGAGTTTTCTTGTTCCAAATCAAGGTTTCAAAAGATATTTCCACACCCAATGAACTAAAAATCATGCAATGGATGGCTAAATCAATGCAAGCATTAAGTGAAGAAACAAGAAGACTATCATTCAATGAAATAGGCATTTATATATTCAAAGCATTGCAATTACATAAGAGTGTAGTGGCTACATCTAACCCCAACAAAAATGGGTTTAGCTCTCCATTTTCATGGAGAGCTCAAGCTTGCAAATGGAAGAAATGGAAGAGAAAGAGATACAAGGAGGAAGAAGGAGTCGTTCCCACAAGCCCTAACACACCTCCAAGCTCTCCAAAACGAGTTTGCTCGCGCCTCCCACTGCCAAATTGTCATACATTTATTTTTTAGTTGTATGATAGCTGCACGCTTGTGGAAAATGTGTGATTCTTGGCCAGGAATCTACTCAATACATCATAATTTTGCTGAGATTCATTTTCTCCAATTCGAACACCTAGGATTGAGTAAAATTTGCAATATTGTTTGGAGATGTATTTGGGTGGCAACGATTTTGGGTATTTGGAACAAGAGGAACAATAAGAATGCAAAAGTAGATGTTGAGGAAATGTTTTCTTTGACACAAATTAAAACATGGGTCTAGATAACAAATAGGTATATTTTTCGTATTCAGACTAGTGCTTATGCCAACCACATGTCTAAAATCAATGTGACTCTAATCTTAATATCTAAAACTCAATTGCTCTTTTATGCATGCTTTGAAAAGCGTAATGAGTAAGTGTCACCATTATGTGTCTTTATGTGTTTTGTTTTGTATGATGTTGTGGCTTTTTTGTTGAGGGATTCTTAGTTGTGTTTTTTGCATGGTTGTAGGATTATTTGGATGATCCATTGAAGACCGTAAAATCTACGATGAAAAGAATTAAGACTATGCTTGATTCAAGTATACATTTGCATGGAGGATTTTTTAAATAAATGCTTTTGGAATTGTTATAGAAAAAGAACTACAATGTAAAGTTTAGTCTTCAATAGGGTTGTAGTCATATAATGTTTTTTGCAATATCATTTAGAGAGGAAGAGTTATATTCTGCCATTTATCTTTCTTTTTGTATATATATTACTTTATGTATGGATTGGGATAACCCAATTCTCCCTATTCAATATATTTGCTTTTTTTTTCTGATAAAGGAAAACAAATATCTGTCACTAAAAAATTATTAATTTGTTTTATAAAAATTTTATGTGGCGAGAATTTTCTTAACAAATTAATTTGTAATAAGAAAACGTATCACAAATATGTATTATTCAAGTATTATCACAAAATTAACTATAACGTCACGTAATCCATCGCATTTTGTGATGAATTTAATGTGATCATATGAAAAAGTTACTTTTAACACTGAGAGAGATGTTTTGTCTGCTAATAAAACTTTTGGTTACCATGGACGTCTTTCTCGCTACAATGGTGCAATCACTAAACATGTGTTGCATTTCTTAATAAAATTTAAAATAACATTATAAAAATAAAGAAAACTTGAGCGGATATATTGAACACGCGATAGAGCAAATATATTGTTGTAAAATAAGACGGGCAAATATCGCAGAGATACGCTGAGATCATAGTATTAATTTTGTCACAAATCCACCAAAAGTCTACTTGAAATAGTTTATAATGTTTTTAGCAAAACTTAATTATAAACCGATTAGAATAAACAAAATAACCTTCACAGCGAAGTTGAAAATTAGGTCAGAATTCGTTTGAAGTTTTTAATTCAGAAGGTACAAATGGATACTATTTGTTGACAAGAGTAGGTGATACACGCTTGAATGATAGATACACCAATCTTTATAATAATTCCTCCATAAAATATATATAGAGAGAGAGAGGAGAGAGATAATGACTTCTACGTAAGATTGAATTAGTTAATATTTGTTGGCACAATAAGTTCTATATGTTTATCCGGAGAAGAACCACACATCTTGAAAACATCAAATATATAATGTGATTTAATTTACGGATTAATAAGAACGCGTGCATAGCTTTTGCCTGTTAATTTCGGAATAATCAACTGTTAATGTTAGTCACACCACACTATTTTTTATTTTAGACTACATCTGTATAAAATGACCGTTTTAACATAAAAAATTCTACGAACATACAAGTTGTGACTTAAAACTATTAAATGTCAAATCTTATAAATCATTGATTATTTAGGCAACAAAATAAAATTGTAAGTTCTGTTGTCTAAAGAAAATGTGAGCAACAAAATAAAATTGTAAGTTCTGGTGTTTCTTACTTAGTTATACTTTATATTATGAATCTTCTTCCTTCATATTTATAGATTAGGCAATGACATGACAATAATTAAAAGAATAATTATGTAAAATAGAAATAAGTCACATTTTTGTATAATGATTATGTAGTGAGTGTTGCCTATTTGTTTTAAGCAAAATGGTAGAAAATGTTGATAGATATAAGAATAATTATTACATTGTAGATCGTTTTGACCACATGTTAAAATTGTGATAATTTAACTTTAAATATTATTAAATTACCATCATGTGATCCAATAATAATAATTAAATTGTTGTAAGGTACATCCATTGTTTCTTAAATGTATGTGGATAAAATCACAATTAAATCATGACACTTTAGTTGTTAGAATCTTGTAAAAAGAGTTGACCTAACTATTAACTATATGTTTTAGCTTAGTGGTAAAGTTTCAATCCAATAATTAATATCAACACCAAGGTCACGAAAGCAATTGTTAGTGAACCTATGTTCTTGTATTGGCTTTAGGATGTTCGTAGGTAGAACACACTTTGTCTTATAAATACAGACCAAAACTAATATGAGGTTTCATCAAAGTGAAACAACATATCCACCCACCTACTTATAGAGTATAGTTAAGGCAGAAAAACTATGGAGTGCAAGAGTGAAGATCGTGTCTCAAAACTACTTGCTGCTCAAACCCATGTTTGGAATCACATTTTCAGCTTCATAAGTTCCATGTCCCTAAAATGTGCAATTGATTTGGAAATACCTGACATCATACACAAGCATGGTGAACCCATGCCACTCTCACAACTCACTGCTTCACTATCAATGAATCCTTCCAAAGCCAACAACATCTACCGGTTGATGCGAATCTTGACCCATTCTGGG
>Ga0209589_1010067_pt1 | contig 13930 bp, 9 predicted proteins | sample CowpeawhiteBW_FD_187525 | JGI IMG/M metagenome (GOLD analysis project Ga0209589, IMG submission 187525) | Root nodule microbial communities of legume samples collected from California USA - Cow pea white BW (SPAdes) (version 2) | ecosystem: Host-associated > Plants > Roots > Nodule | place: USA...
TTTTTATACACTAATAAAAGTTATAATACATCACTTGATCAAAATGACGCAAAGAACAAATAATAAACATAATAATAAAATTTTAACATAGATCTTGTATCTTTTGAACTTCAATATATGTTGGATGATGATAAAAAAATATTCATGACAATTACATTAAATTTTTATATTGTAGTAAATAAAAGTTATTTATACAATTATAGTGAAAAATTATAGTATGATTGATAATGAGTTAGAAAATAAAAGATAATTAGATAAAATATATCGAAATAGTATTCTACATGATGAAAATAAACAACAAATAAAAATATTAAAAAATTAACAAATGTGTGTTTTAGAAACAATTTGAGAGACTATTGAAAGAAATCGCACAAAGGAAAACAAATGTATAATTAAGGGTACGATAAGATAAAAAATACCTTAGATATCTAAGAAAACTTTTCAAATATCAACATATATACTCAATGGTTGAAAAATAACAAAAATTGTATTAGCGAAACAAAAGAATTCTTTAAATGAAACAAAAATTCATAATAATAAGTAAAGAATTTTTGTTTTATATTACCTAGTAAATGAAAGGTTTATGCTATTAAACACTTAAATTGAGAGTATTAAATATTTTTATATGAAAGAAAAATATATAATAAATAAAAATATTAAAGAATAACAGAAATGTTCAAATGTGAGACATAATTTTTTTTAATTGATATACATAATTTTAACATAATTACATAAAGGTTATGATAAGATGAAAAATATAGTGGACATGTGAATGAGTTTCGTGACAAACCAAATAATTAGAAGAAATAAAGATAGGAAAGTATATATATATATATATATATATAGGATTAATTAATTAATTGTGAATATTTTAATAATTTAAACAGGGACAAAGATTTGGCAGAGACAAGTATTATGGCGGGGATATATACATCCCCATCCCCATCCCCATACCCAGTTGAAAATGTCGGAGATTCCCCATACCTAGTTGAAAACGTTAGGGATTCCCTATATTCATACCCATACCCAATGGCGGATCTTGACCAAAACTTTTGGAGGGGTCAAAATAATATAATTTTTTGATCATTAAATTAGATTATGTTGGGAAATCACGTACTAAAAATAATCTCTTCAAGCGGAAGCACACCCACAAATAAGAGCAGAAAAATATAAATAAAAATACACATAAAATTTAACGTGGTTCGGCACCTCAAGGCCTACATCCACAAACACTCAACAAAAACATTATCACTCAAAGTGCAATTTTTTGTGGACCAAAATTGTAAACCCTTCATAGTGCAATTTTTCTGGCAAAAACTGTAAACCTTCTAATGACACACAACTACCCAAGCCCCTCATACACCCAAGAGACCTATTGTGTTGTGGTGTTAATTCTCAAATCAACTCATCACTTTTATAGTAGTTTCCTACTTTTCCTTTCTTCACTTTAGTCAATGTGGGACTTTGGTGAATACCCACCTCAGAACAACATATTCCTCCTTCACCAGATGTCTCACATATTAAAAGATCATCTTCATGATTGACTACATTTGCAGAACGAGTACTCTTAGATTTCCCCACCAATTCCTTCACGTGCTGCAAGTCCTCTTTGAATGCTCGACATTTAACATGGACATGACCAAACTCTCCACAATAATGGCATTGAACATTAGTAATATCTTTTGATTGAAAATTACCCTGTTGGTAACCATATTTCTTTCTTGGCTCGCCTTTAGTTACTAAAATTTGACTATCTTCTGAACTTTTATCATCACCCATCATTTGTTGACTCTCATTCAATGATCTCACCACATCATCTAGTCCTAGTGTACTCTTCCCAGCTAAAATTCACTGCACTAGTGGCTTATAAGACTTAGGCAATGATGCCAACAAAAGTAATGATTGTTCCTCATCTTTCATACTCTCATCTCCTGCATTCATAAGTCTGGATACTAATTCATTGAACTTATTAATATGATCAAACACATTACCTCCATCTTCCATCTTCAGTGAGTACAAGTCCATTTTCATCATCAATCGATTGGTGAGAGTTGTTGATGCAAACTTACTTTCCAATAAATTCCACAAATTCCTTGGAGAGGTCTCTCTCAACACAGTCACTTTAGTTTGAGGAGCTAATGCCAATCTAATTGTGCTGACTGCTTTTTTTTTTAATTGTGATCCACTCTGCATCTTTCATCTCAAGAGGCTTTTCCCCCTCTAAAGCACAATCTAGACCTTGTTGTACCAAATAATCTTGAATTGTGCATTGCCATAAGGAGAAATCCATCCTTCCATCAAATAAAGGAACATCTAGCTTCAGCGAAGTCATTGCACAAGTTAAAGAAAATTATCAGCACTAACCTTTTTCCAAGGAACCCACGTAAAGTTGCCTTTGTTCAACACTTTAAATTGTCCCTCTTCCTCCCTTGATCAGAACCTCAGTTCAGATACCACTGTTGGGAAATCACGTACTAAAAATAATCTCTTCAAGCGGAAGCACACCCACAAATAAGAGCAGAAAAATATAAATAAAAATACACATAAAATTTAACGTGGTTCGGCACCTCAAGGCCTACATCCACAAACACTCAACAAAAACATTATCACTCAAAGTGCAATTTTTTGTGGACCAAAATTGTAAACCCTTCATAGTGCAATTTTTCTGGCAAAAACTGTAAACCTTCTAATGACACACAACTACCCAAGCCCCTCATACACCCAAGAGACCTATTGTGTTGTGGTGTTAATTCTCAAATCAACTCATCACTTTTATAGTAGTTTCCTACTTTTCCTTTCTTCACTTTAGTCAATGTGGGACTTTGGTGAATACCCACCTCAGAACAACAGATTATTAGTATAATGTTTCGAAAAATAATTCCTTAAACTAAACAATTAGATCATTAATATAATGTTTTAAAATATATGAAGAAGTAGAATGTATCTGTTCTCATCTTCACGAATAGCTTCCCTTTTAACATTTAAAAAAAATAAATCTATTATTTTATTTTTCATCTGTATAAATATTTTTTTCAAAATAATATTAGAATATAATTTTTTTCTTATATATTCATAAAAAATGAATTTGCAAAAGGCTTGTAAGATAAAAAATAATGTTAATAAATCTTAAACTAATATTTCATTATCAGGTAAGACGACAGAGAGTAACTTTTTTTTCAAGAAAGAAAGAAAACAAATGAGAAATCAGAAAAAAAAATGAGTAGTCTAATTTTTTTTTCTTCAAAAAAAAAAGAAAATATATGAGAATGACAGATGAATACAATTTGTGAAAAATTAGAAAGATAATGAGAAAGAAATAAAAAATATCTTAATAAATATTTGGTTTAATTATTATTTTTTTGTTTCTTTATTTGTCCAAAAATGTCTAGTTGGTTGTCTAATATTTTTTTAGTCTCAATTTGTTTAAAATTGAAACGGTTAATAAGGATGTTTTGCTTTAACATAATCCTAGTGTTGATTTTGATGAAAAATCTTTTAATCCTCTTCAAAAAATTTAATAAAAATAACCAAATTGCATCAATTTTTTTCAAAAATCGAAACCAAATTCAGACTAAAAAAAACTAGATCAACTTTGTTAAAATTAAAGGTTGTGTTTTATAAAAGAAATAAAAAGTCACACAATTTAATTTCCATTAATTTCTAAAATATACTACATATAATTTTTAAAAAATTTAAAAGATATACATAATTTAAAATAATTTCAAAAATATAAATATAATTTTAAAAAATTTAAAATATACATATAATTTTAAAAAAATTCAAAAATATTAGGGGGCCATGGCTCCTCTCCCTGTCCTTTAAATGATCTGTCTCTGTCCATACGCAATAAATATGAGGATTTCTCGTCAAAACATGGACAGGTTCGGGCAATAGAAGCGGATTTATTTGCCATCTCTATTCTCAACCAATAAATACAAAGCTTCCACTGCGAATATCTTAATGCTTAATGCCTGCTGGAATAAATTTTCTTTTCTTTACAAACAATATTCATACCCTAATTAATTCTCATTTCATAATTTGGTCAAACTTATCTTCCAACATTAACCATCACAATACTCATAAATCAAAACTTAGTTTTGTTGGACCTTATATAAGCTACATTTTACTTTATATATAAAGGTTTCCTGCCAATATACAAAAATATCCCTGTAACTATCAATCCCTAAATTTTAAGAAGGGAAATATGAATCCCTAAATTTTTAAACAACAAATTGCTTTTCATGCCAAATATAATAAAAGAAATACCACAGAACCAATTCGTCTGTTGTCAATACAGAAAAAACAAAAAAAAAATCAATAACCAAACTCAAAATGCTAAATTTCTTACGCAATACAGAACCAATAATGTATTATAATAACACCAAAACCTCAAAACCCAATTGCTAAACTAACCGCAAAAAGCTTATATATATATATATATAAAAAGAACAAAACTAACACTACAACGTTCACCGATGCCCGCTGCCAATATTATTATAAAATCTTTAGTCTATAAATTGCGTATGATGTATATTTTTCTTAATATCAATAAAATAATAGCATTTATATTCAATACACTATGTATATAATATTTGTATTTAAAAAAAACGACAACAAAACCTAACAAAACATTTTCATAAATATATATATTTATCAATTAAAACCAAAATGCTAGAGATACCACTCTTCTGACTTCAATATATATATATATATATATATATATATATATATATATATATATATATAATAACACTAAACTACTTATTTTCTATACCTAGGAAAAAAATAATAACTAAATCTATAAAACCAATAAAACAAACTCTTAAACTTTTAGTAACCACATTTTACTGCAAAACCCACCACATCCTGTTTCAGCAAAGAACTTGAACGCTTCTTCCCAGGACAAATAACAGGAGGATAAACAAGATTTACTGCACTTAGACAAAATGAAAATTACTTAGGTCAAATAATGTTTCCCCGACCACCAGAGTGTCCCTTGTATTTATAGAGAATTAATGTGTATGGGCTTTGGACAGTTACAATAACCCACGATCCTACACCTAGCTGGGTGGCTAGAATTGCGACTAACTTCCGCAATGCTCTATAGTGTGATGATATTTACATAAGGGTATGGGCTTATAGACATTATATGGGCACAGTCCAAACTCTACCGTACCCGCTCAAGCAACTTCCTTTGCACTATGCCTGGGTCTCAATTTCTGCCCTTGGTAGGTTCAAGTAAGACTCTACTTACGAGAGCAACTCGGTACCTGCTGGTGAGGACTAAGCCTGTTGTGAAGGTAGTTAGTCTTTGTGGGAGCAGCTCGTCGTACGACCTAGATGTTTGCTGGTGAGGACTAAGCTTGAGAGGCTAAAGGAGATCTAAGGAGATTCCTAGCTAGTATGCAAGTGTAGATTTGCTATTTTAACTTGTGTTATAGGTCTCAGTTATCACTTAACCGAAGCATAAAATAGCGTGGTGACATTTTTGCAATTTTTCCAACTTTTATGCTTCAGTTCAGTATATACCTGAGGCAAAAAACGTCTTTCTGCTTCGGTTCTCAAAACATTGGTGCCAAAAGGTCTAATATGTCTCGATTTTGAAGATCCAAAGTCTAAAAGTTGACTAATATTTCAAAAATGCCACTACGGCAATGATATTTGGCCTCAGATGGAATTGAACCGATGCCAAAAATTGTTTTCTACCTCAGTTATAAATTGAACTGAGGCCAAAAATTGTTTTTTGCCTCAGGTGGAATTGAACCGGTGCCAAAAACTATTTTATGCCTCGGTTAAAAATTGAACCGAGGCCAAAAGGTTCGTTAGGGTTCAAAAATCACAAATCACTTTTTTTCTTCTTCTTCCTCGCATGCATGTTCTCTCTCTCAGCCACCCACCTTCATTGCTGTTGTTGCGCTTTGACCACTCGCGACTACTTGACGTTTGGCTTATTCGTGTTCTGGCTTGGCGAAGTGCAATTTGGGACTCGCAAAGTGGGCTTGAGTTCGTTGTGTTGCAGGTGCGTGGCAGACTGGTGTTCTACGTGGATAGAGATTTGTTGTTGATGGTGGTGAGATGTGTAGGTGGCGGCAGCGTGTAGAAACTTGTCGTTGCAACGGAGGTGGTTCGCGATTTGGGGGAGGAGATGCGATTTAGGGTTTGTGATTTGTTGCAGATGGTTGATTTTTGTTTGCATTTATGCAAGTGTGGTGTTCACATTTTCGTGTATGAAGAACATGGAGGTTCCATGGTGGTAGCACGATTCACAAATTGCTTTTACGATGAAGGAGAAGATTGCAGTGGTTGCGGATCTTTGGTTGTGAGATTCGGACGTGGCGGTGGCTGACAGAGCTGTGGTGGAACCATGGTAGCTGCCTAGGGTTTTTGGTAGAGAAGATGGGATGTTGAAAATGCAGAGAGGCACATATGGTGTCGGTTCTCAACAAAACTGAGGTTGAATATGGAGCTTCTGCTTCGGTTGAGACCTGAGGCAAAAAGCTAACATTTTTTGGCCTCGTCCTAATATGCCTCGGTTCTAGAACCGGGGCAAAATGACAAAAGTAACCATTGCCAAAAGTCCTTCCAACACTAGTGATGACTCTCAATAAGACAAATGTGTGGAGTGATCTCAACATCAATGCATTTACCATTCAATTTAAGAGTAACCTTTACACAAGCTTAGGAGACTCTCATTTATAGTATAGAAATGTTCCTCAAATGCAATGCAAATGGATGTAGAAATGAAATGCAAAAGCATGGCTTGGGGGCAAGAGGTATGCTCCTATATTGGTGATCATGGATCATATGCTAAGTGGCAAATCATGCCTTCCACGCTTTCTACCATGTGCAAAATGAGAAAAGATGCTCTAAGAAGCTTCTCGGTCAAGCTTACAAAGTGAACTTGAATTGGTCCAATTTAGAAGTTAGAATCAATGTACTTTAACTGATTATTTTGTAAAGTGAGACCTAACTTAGTTATAAAACTACTAATTTTCTAAATCTAGAAAGAAAAAATAATAACCAGATTTATAAAACCAGTAAAACAAACTCTTGAACTTTAAGTAACCACATTTTACTACAAAGCCACCACATCCTGTTTTATTAATTATATAATATACTATATTTCTACACACACACACACACAGAGACCTGTCAAATTGGCCCATTTTTCATGATTTGGCCCTGGCCTACATGGGCTGGGGTTAGAAAAGCCCACAGGGCCAAAAAGCCCCTTATGGGAAAAGCCCATAGGACCCAAAACTCCACAAAAGCCCTATGGTATAGGGCCAGCCCATGGGCCTTTTTTTTTAGAAAAAATTTTCATTCTGAATACAAAAAAATGGAAATAACTGGAAAAAAAAAAACACAACAAAACAACATATGCATCTTCCCTGTTTTGCATCCACAAAACAACATATGCATCTTCCCTGTTTTGCATCCATATGTATCAGAATGAAAAAAAATTATTGCACCGTAAACAACATGATACTCATTGCACCGTAAACAACAAAAAATATTCCAACATTGACATTGTAAAGTGCACAAAAGCACGAGAAAATTGACTAAAGGGTATCATCACAACCATCCACATTTATATTGTTAACACATTTCTGTGACATTTCCTGAACTACCATGCCACAATTTGTATCTTCGTCATAGTGGATTTTAGCATCAGTTAGTCTACTTCAACACCCATAGATTTGGCACAGTTCTAAAAAGCAGTAAGAAAATACATGAGGAGACCAAAGCATAAAATAGTTTATCCACTACTTCTAATTTAGCTTCACTATTTTTTGTACTTGTCCAAAAATTCAATTGTGATAATCTGAAAAACAGTGCAATTTTATGTCAACATTAGACACATTTCACATAGTATAAATAAGTTTATCTCAAAGAATTAAACACCAAGAATTTAAAAAGTAAAAGCTAATTGATATTCAAAGAATTTGTCTTTTTAAGACAATTAAATTATGAGAGTGATTTCTCACTTCAATCTTAATATGTTTGGGAAGATCCTCAACAGTTCCTTTACATTAATCTATTTTACAAATGAAATGTTTTACTTAAAGAATTAAACACCAAATATATTGAGATAATGGACTAAGCATATAAGAGAACCTGAAGAAGTGTCATTTTTGGTGACTTTCAACATCTTCAAGAAGTTTAGACTCATCAATGATTCCCTCATGGCCAAAAATATCTTCAACAACTTCATCTATCACATAACCAATTGATACAATTAAATCACTAGTCTAGAGTTAATTATTTAATGTAAAGTGACTTTAAAACTAACAACATATAGACTTACCACTAGGATTTTCAGAAAATTCATGTAACCAATTTTGAGTACAAATCAACATTTGCACATGATCGGGAAGAATGGAGCTTCTATATTTAGAGAGTACACGCCCACCTTTACTAAAAGCTGATTCTGATGCAACTGTAGTAATAGGAATACTAAGCACGTCTCGAGCCATTATAGATAATATGGGAAATTTTTTCTCACTAGTCTTCCAATATTTGAGCACATCAAAATCTTCATTGTCTTCATCATCTATTGTTGGTTCACCTAAATAAGCATATATCTCGTTCTTGCCAACGATAGATTTTGATTCATTCTGATACATTTTAAAATCCTACAATGCATTGCATATTAATCATCAAAATGAAACAAGAAAAAAATTAAAACAATGAACACTAGGTATAAAATTCTTACAGAAATAATCCTCGATCTCTTGAACTTTATCCCTTTAGTATTGGATTGAGACATTGAGATGGATTCAGTAGGTGATTGGGAGAGAGAAACATCAGGAATAGACAAGTTTTTTACATATTCTTTAAACAACCTCTTGAACTTCTCTAACACTTTCTTTGTTTTCTCTCCATAGGTCAAAGGATCCAATTTTTTATAACAATACGTTATAAAATCAACCTTTAGTCATGGGTCAAGAATAGCTGCAAAAGCTAACCCAATACTATACTCCTTCCAATACTTTTGAAACTTGTCTTTCATATTCAAAGTCATTTCCCTTAAGGTGACATCTTCATTCAACAAATTCTCTTCAATGATAAGTTGAATTTTCCAAATTTGCATAAAATACAAGTTTGAAATGGGATAAGATGAACTAGACATCATGTTTGTGATCTCATAAAATGTTTCTAAGAATTGACACCTTTTCTCTTCCCTATTCAATTCCTCAAAGGATGGACAATTTTTATAATTCTTATCAACCACTTTGAGAATTTCAAAAGCTTTCTTGTATTTGATTGCACTTTCAAGCATCAAATAAGTCTAATTCCATCTTATAGTTACATCTAATCTCAAACCAATGCTTATATTTATGCCAGCATCACTAACACATTCTTTGAATTTGAGAGTTCTTCCATCTGATGATTTAACATACTTAACATTCTCTTTAATACTATGAAGTGCTTTGTCAACCACCTTTAAACCATCTTGAACTATCAAATTAAAGGTGTGAGCACAACATCGTACATGGAAAAACTCACCGTTACATAATAAATTTCTATGAACACAAAGATGGCTTTTCAAAATGTCTTGCAAGATATTATTTGCAGAAGCATTGCCCAAGGTAATTGTTCAAACAGTAGTGTTCCTACATTTCATGTCAACATTAGGATTAATGTATTTTATCCACTCTCTAATTCCTTCATATTCAACAAAATTATAAGGAAGACTATGTTTGATTATGGCTCTTGCAAGTAACTTACGATGAATCTTTTGATTGATTCTTCGTGTCCCAAACTTTCCTTCTTAATAAAGATTCATATCCATATCTAAGTTTGGAATACTTCTACACACGTTGACATGCCGACTTAGATGTGAAGTTGATGAAGGCGTGACCAACCACACCACCTCCTTAGAAGCTCCCTCAAGAAGGATCACCAGAAGCATGTCTAGAGGAGACTCTTCTATTTCATCACCTTTATCTTTGTTTTGCATTACTTTATTTTGAATTTCCTAAGTTGGTTTCTAGTTGACTTATTTTGTTTGACTTGTTGACTTTGACCCAAAGTTGACCTTTGACCAAGATTAGATTAACTTAAACCAACATGTTAATCCTTGTTTGTCTTGTTTTGTAGGTAATTAAGAGAAAGTAAAGCATGGCTAGGTGGCACATGGTGATTGGAGCACATGGATGAAGTGGAAGAGAGAGAAAAACAAAAAGCATAAAGTAAAAGCAAAAGTAGACATGTACCTTGTCTCCTTTTGCCCTTTTGGTTTTTTCCTTAGAAAGCTAGTTGGTCTCCTTCCTCTTTTGGCCTAGAATCCTCATGGGAATGCATCTACCAATCATCTCCCTTCACTTGGCCGAGAATTACTTTCACATTAGGTTTAGGGTTTGCTAGCTCATCCTTTTCATGTTTTTTGTATTTGCTAAAGGACCCCTATGAACTCCTATTTAAAGGGTGCTCCTTGTCTTGCAAAAGGGTTGATCATTTTGTTATAAACTTTGTGTATTCAACCACCAAATTCTGTGAGCTCTCCTTCCTCGAAGTGAACTCACCTTTGCCTTATCTTGCTTGCAAGTGGCGGCACCATCACTCATCTCTAGGGTTTGGTTGGCTTAGATCCCCCCTATGAGTGGTGTGCTTCACCCATTGCTCATCTTCTATGCTTTCCATTTTTAATGTTTCTTCTTTCATTTTGTTCTTTAAGTATTGTTGAATCCGTGTGTGTGTTAACTTGAATCCAACTCTCTTCTTTCTTTCATGAGCTTGAGAAATGAACCTTCACATCTTGATAGCATGCTATCTTAATGTCCAGTGGGAATTTTCAAAAAGCTTTCTTAAACAACTTCACCATATTCATAACTCTAAAAGAAAACAAGATAATCCTTCATCAGAAGTCCCATAATTGTTTTTAGTAATAGGGTTTTTCCAACTTTATAGTTACTGCCACAATACTTACAAGTAGCCTTTTCAATGCCATCCTTGTCTTTTCCTACTTTTATGAAAAAATTCCAAACATTTGAGACTTCCTTTTTATTTGTGGTTGCACTTTCAGATGGACCAGGAGTTTCAGATGCAATATCACCAACCAAAACTAAAGGGTTACTCTTAGGGTGGTCCATATTTAAAACTCTTCAACCCACTCACTACAAGAAATATGGTTATTATCTACGTCAATATTTCATAGGTAATGTGCATTTTTCGTAGGTAATTTGAATTTATCTACGAATTACCTACGAAGTAAATTTCGTATGTATTTCACTGGTAGGTAACTTTATCTACGAAAATGTGCTTCGTAGGTAACTTACCTACGACATTTATCTACGAAATTGCAACGTCCATAATTATCTACGAAAACATTCATCGAAAAATTTATCATGTAGAATTCGAGTTACCTACGAAATATTTCATAGGTAATTATCTACGAAACATTTCGTAGGTAATTATCTACAAAAAGTTTCATAGGTAAGTTATCTATGAAAACCTGCATAGGTAAATTACCTACGAAGAATTTCGTAGATAACTCAAATATAAAAAAATAAAAAAAATAAAATAAAATATTCTAAAATCCTTCCAAATATATATATATATATATATATATATATAAGAGAGAATAATTTTATAAATATATCAACAAAATAAATTGGTCTATTTACTTTCAACACTTCAATAAAAATAAAGGTCATATATACATCATTTTATATCAGGCGATCAATTATCTATCACAAACACGAGTTAAACTCACCTCATCATCTGGTCTAGTCCCACCAACTATAAATCAAATCAAGTAATCACAAAGTGTCACAAAGTGCACATGATTAAACACTATATAATATATAAGTTTTAAAATAATAATAAAAAACAAGGGTATTGCCATAATGTACCATAGGGATAGAGTGTTCAAACCTGTTATAACTCTTCTCCCCCACAACCTCACTATCTATCTTGTATTCTTTGTCTAATAGTCTAAAACACAACACATTGACGAGAAAACATACAAGAATATCGAAAAACAACTTCTATTGTTAGGTATTAAGAACTACATGGATCTCTGTCATGAGATCCTTGAATTTTTTTAATCAAGGCATTGTGGTTTCAAGGAAGGTTTGAGTTGAATTTATAGGAATATTCAGAATAGTAATAATATAAATTGAATTAAAATATATCAATTTTCAATTTTAATTTCTTTAATTTTATAATCCTTGTATTGAACATGCTTTTCACTTTTTTATTTAATATTTTTGTATATAAACGGCCGGTTACCCTTTTACAAAATGACAGTGATAACGTTATATATATATATATATATATATATATATATATATATATATATATATATATATTATAACAAAAAGTTGATTTGAAAGTACATGGTTTTAGGAAAGTAGAGGGAGAATGAAATCACGACCAATATAAAACTTGCTATTCTTCCATGACTAATAAGGACTCCCCTGCTGCTTATATCTCCCATTAATGGCCAGTATATTTTGTCTGTAGAATTAAAGATAATCGATATCTAAAATTCATTAAAGACTTCTTAATTAAAGAAAGAACTTCCACCAAGAGGTTTGTCTTAAGAACGTAACAACATGGTTGTTGATCATATTTTGAACATCACAAGTGGAAATATCAAAATAAAAAATAATTGAGAAATGTAATAAACCTGGAATAGAACAATAGAACGCATTATTTGAATGATTCAAGTTATGCATAAGGTATGCAGCTTGTCCAGAGTAGGCTAAAAGAAGGCAAGGAAACACTAGGAGAGTAATGCAATCTATACAGAAGAGACTGGAAAGTGGGCTAGGTCTGCAAAAAGAGTTTATGTCCCTGAAATAAATCATTACAAATAACCAAGTTCAAGTCATGTATTCACTCTATTAACAATTCTAAAATGCAAGGAAGAAATCAACAGTTATATATAAAAGGTGAAGATACCAGTTATGCTAAGCAAAATTCCACCAAGGCAAGTCCAACCATCTCTACCTCCTCGTTTTAGATAGCGGTATATATAGTGGTGAAAAACCTTTTAGAACACTACTACCATATTTACAGATGTTGAAGATGCTTATGCCTCCAATTAGGAGAAACCAAAGAACACTAGTGCAGTACCCCCTTTTGGCCCCGGTTATTTTCGAGATTCTGCTTCGGTTTAAGAAACGAGGCATATTAAAGCGAGGCCAAAAGGCACCCCTTTTGGCCTCGGTCATTACCCGAAGCCATAGATCTCTTTTCTGCCTCGGTTGTAGAGAGACCGAAGCCATAGATTCAATATTTTTTAAAAAATAAAATAAAATTAGCAGCCTCCACGAAGCTTCCTCACGCACCAACCATTCACGTTCCACCATTGCCGGCAACCACCACTTCTCCATGTTCTCTGCAACGCGCAGCCACCGCAGCACCATACCCCATCGAACCACCACCGCAGCACCATCGAACCATCACCACCGTACTTTCACGCTGCCATCACCATCGAGAGTTCATCTTCACGCTCCCAAACCTCGCCGTCTGCTCCTGTTTAACGGCGGCGTCTTCCTTCTCCACCAAAACGGCATCCACAATGTCGTGGTAGTTGCTGCCGCCCGCGGCGACGAAGGCGACGAGAGCGGCCTGGATGGGGTTGTGGAGAGGGTGGCGTCGAGAGTGATATCGCTGTCGTTAGGCGATCAAATTACCACTACTTTAGCAACTTCAGTATTGCCAGTTTGTAGTGAAGAAAATAGTTAGGGTTAAGATAACCCTGAGTCGTCTCACAACGAATACGGAATTGATCTCAAATATTTGATTCTCAAAAATGCAATTTAAAACTAGCAACTATAAAAATAGGGAGGTTTTGATATGCAAAGAAAATGACACGGAAGATTGTAAACACAGTAATAGTAAATAGGTCAATTCCACTGCTTTTTCTAAATAAGATTCTTCATTGGTTATCTAGAGATTATTGTTAAATTAATTA
>Ga0209589_1010068_pt1 | contig 13930 bp, 5 predicted proteins | sample CowpeawhiteBW_FD_187525 | JGI IMG/M metagenome (GOLD analysis project Ga0209589, IMG submission 187525) | Root nodule microbial communities of legume samples collected from California USA - Cow pea white BW (SPAdes) (version 2) | ecosystem: Host-associated > Plants > Roots > Nodule | place: USA...
TTTTTTTAAAAAAAAAAAAAACAGTTCTTAAAACTTGAAATATTGTGCAGAGATCAAATTGATGTGTTTAATTTAATATATATTTTTTGTTGTTATTGTAACACAATTATGTTCAAGGTTTAATAGAATATTTAATTACTAGATTTGTGTATAAATATTGTTCGTACAAGATCAAATATATCATGTAAAGATCTTAGTAGAAAATTCTTCAAATGTATCATAATCTCTAACTTTATGTTTAGGTAGAGAATAGGGATGTCAAAAAAATCCATACCTGCGGGTATCCGCTGATAAAACCTACAACGGGTAGGAAATGAATATTAAAAATAGATATCCGCGAGTACGGATATTTTTGATACCCGCATGTTAACGGGGCGGGTACGGGTATCATAGTATCCGTATTCGTGGATACCCGTACCCGTTAAACTTTAATTCAGAAAAATACCCATTATATATATATATATATATGTATATATATATATATATATATATATATATATATATATATATATATATATATATATATATATATATATATATATTAGTAGAAAATATTATGAGTCTTTATTCAATAATGGTGGTCAGATTCTTACCCCACAACAGAATAAATTACTTCCAGATACTGTGGAGGCATTGATGTGTCTCCAATATCTGTTATGGACCAACACGTTTACTTAGATATTTTAATTAAGTGATTGTTAGAAATTTTTACTGAACTTCTTATGTAACTTCTTATGTTTTAAGGCTCTTCTAGATTAAAATTGGACAACATGAAACTTTATACAATGTTGCAAGAGGTGGAAATTGGTAAGTTAGTAATTTCTTTAATATTTTATTCAAAAATAAACTACAATATAAATTGGTAGTTGATTTTTTATTTGTTTGTTTTTCAAGAATCAATCGGAGAAAGGGGACTTGTTAATCCAAACACTAATTATGGTTAAATATTTATTTTTTTAAATATTATTGTAAATACCCGCGGGTACCCGTGGATACCCACGGATATGAAAAAATAGACGGGTACCCGCATAACGGATACCCGACGGATATGGGTACGGGTACGGGGCGAATATTTATCCAGCGGGTAGGGTACGGGGGAGCTACTACCCGTACCCTACCCGCCCCGTTGACATCCCTAGTAGAGATGTTTTAGGTCCACGTGTCCTTAGGATTGAAAGGAGTCTGTGTGTTAGGGTTGGCCGACCCAGTTTATTTAGGCTTGTTCTGCGTTGAAAATTCGGCTGAAAAGTCTGGTTCATCTGCATAAGTTTTGACCTGCAAACTAACCTTTTTTTTAAATTCTTATGATAAAATGTTTAATGTTCAACAAATTTGAAAACTTTAACAAGTTCACAAAGTTAAGCAAAGACTTTTGGGAGTTGAATGACAAAATGATAATTCAACATTTTCATCATATTCATATTTGTATTTTGACATACACGATGTATTCTTCAAATTTTTAGCACATTTAAACATACATAACACTTTTCCACTCATGCAAAAATTGGGAAAGTTCATGCAAAAGTCTCGAAGGAAAGTAATCAATATACATAAGTACAAGTTATTTTTTTAATACAGGTCGTAGGCCAGTCTGCACGGACTACGAGTTATGCGGATTAGACTTTTGGGGACCATTGAGCTTAATGTCTAAACTTGTCCCGCATTTTTTTTTGCGGGTCGACCCACCAGACCAAACCCACATTATCACCACTAATGCTTGCAAAAGACACTCAATGGCTTAAGTCAACTAAGTGCATCATATGATAGTAAATGTAATAATAAAACATAATTAATTGACCGTGTGTGTTATTTATATTGTGTTTATAGACTTTTACATAGATGGGTATGGTCTACATGATTAATCACTTTAATTAACTTAATATCATGCTAATGTGTTTTAATCATGATCTTAATTTAATTGGTTATCGCTTATGTTACGTCTTGGTCAACATGGTATCATGTTGTTCGAGCAAATGTGAGTCAACATTACCTCAGGTTGGATGACTAAAATTATATCTTCTTTGTAGAGCATAGATACAATTAGGAAATTGATGACCATTTTGTGAGTATCAGTGAGATTTGAGTGGTGGAAGGATAAATTTTAGTTTGTGAATTGATTTTAGAAAATTATGAAAAATTGTAAGTTTTGCACAATGTAAAACTCTGTTGTTTAATAATATTATATTATATTGATCGAAAAGTGTTATAACGTGTGACAAATGAATATGAATAACTTATCTCTTAATTTAGCTTAATTTATGTAAATTGTTATTTTCTTTATTGTAAGTGATACCATTTTTTTCTTTATTTAAACTATTTGAATATTTCTGTAGTTGTTGTTATTTCTTTTTCAATATTAGTTAGGATTTTTGAAGCCAATGTTGGGAAAAATATTTTTTAGTGAATATGAATTATATATATATATATATATATATATATATATATATATATATATATATATGTGTGTGTGTGTGTGTGTGTGTGTGTGTGGTTGTTTTTTTTTAATCATCACACCAATATTATTATTTGTGAATAGATTATTAAGATTTATTTTGTTGTCTAATGTTATTTGTTGGTATGAACTATGATTACTTTTATTTAATGTCAATTGAGAACTATGTAATGTTGTGCCTGTGTGTACGCATCTAAATATGCGTGATTATAATGTACTATTTTTAAGTTAATATATAAAATTAAATTATATTTATTAAAAATAAAGTGAAATATATCAGAAAATATGAAAGAATAATTGATAAATAGAGAAAAAGAGAAGAATCAGAGATAGACGATTGTGTAAAAAAACTTGTAAAAGTAACTGTCAATTCTCAATAATGTAATAAATAATTATATGTTAAAGAGTAAAATTGGTATTTTGAAATGTGGACACAAAACAATGAATCATCTTTATGTATTGTTATAGATACTGAGGGAACCTATTTAAGTTTTTGATACTAAAATGAGTAACAATATTCTAACCTTTATATTTTGGTGGATATGTTTTTACTAAGTTTAATTACTTAAATGGTCTCTACTTTGACAAAGGTGTTTCAATTTGGTCCTGCTTTTAAAAAAGTTTCAATTACACCACAATTTTTTTAAAAATGTCTCAATTAAGTCCACTTTAAGAAAAAAGTTACCAACATGTTAACAACACGCCACGTGTCATGTGTGGGTTTTTAATTTGTTTTAAAATTTTTTAATTATATATATATATATATATATATATATATATTTACAAAAAAATTGTTGCCACGTGTTAGGGCAATGTCACGTGTAAGTGTCAGTGTCTTGATTTCAGTTTTGTGTCTATATATGTCTATTTGATATAATTTAATCTCTACTTATGTTTCTTTGATTCAATTTTATTGCAGTTTTTTTTAATAATCGAATTTTTTTTTAATCCAGGTTTTGTTAACAGATTAAAACTAATTAAGTATAAATATTTGAACAAAATTAAGTATTGTTTTTCATATTAAATTTTAGTGGTTAAAGAAATGATTAATCAAAATATGAGTTTATAATATACAATAATATAATATGTTAAAAATTCATTTTTAATAAAAAATATTAGTATAATATTCATACAAATAATATATTTGGTCTGTCTCTTTTAATTCAATTTTTTACAGTTTTTTTTATAATCGAAATTTGTTTTTTTATAAAATTAAAATTAATTAAGTATAAATATTTTTACAAAATTAAGTAGTGATTTTCAAATTAAAATTTAGTAGTAAAATAAATTATTAACAAAATATGAGTTAATAATATACAATAATGTAATATGTTAAAAAGTCATTTTTAATAAAAATTATTAGTATAATATTCATACATATAATATATTTGGTCTCAAATTTGAGAAAGATAATATTGTTCTATTTTGAAAAAAAAAATCAATAATAAACAAAACATGAGTTAATAATATGCAATAATATAATATGTTAATTTTTTTTTTAGTAAAATATATTAGTATAATATTTATATAAATAATAAACTTGGTCTAAAGAGGAACAATATTACTATATTTTGAAGAAAAAAAAAATTGGATCAAAGAGACGATAGTAGGAGCCTAAATCTTAAATTGAATGGAAGAAAACATATATAAAGACTAAATTGAAAGCAATACAATGACATATGGTTAGGGATGTCAAAAAAATATGTATCCACGGATCAAATCCGCAACGAGTAAAAAATGAATATTGTAAATGGATACCAGCGGATAACGAGTACGATTATTTGTAATATCCGCATGTTAATAGAGTGTGTACGAGTATCATATTATTCGTACCCATGATACCTGTACCCGTTATATTTTAATTTTAATTAAAAAACATTAACACATTGAAGTTGAATGGGTTATTTTTTATCATTTGGTTTTAAAAAAATTCATTTTTTTTGTAAATTGTAATTCAACACTATTTAAATGTGTTATTTGCACTTTGTTTGAAATTTATAAATATTTTACATTGTATTTTTATTTGAATTTATGGTTAAAATATATTGTTAAATATTAAATTTTTCTTTTGTAAATCTTTGCGGATACCCGTGTATATTAAAACATTATGTGGATATCTGCATAACAAATATTCGTACAGATCTAGGTACAGGTACGAGATATGATATATATTTATCTCGGTAGAATATGAGAGAACTATTACCCATACCGTACCCACTTTTTTATATCCCTATACATGATAATGAAGTAACATCAAATCGTGTTATGTGTCACACAGATACCTTACATGTGATAATAATTAAAAAAAATAAAAAAAATACAAATTAACACATAAAATATCTTAATAATATATTTTTTTAAAGGATCATAATTGAAACATATTTCCAAAAATTCCAAAGACATTCAATTTTTTTTTAAAACTAAACCAAATTGATATACTCCTGTCAAAATATCATCCTAGAGTAATTAAGCCTAAATAAAAAAGCGTAACGACAGCGGTAAAAGTCGTTTTGGTTGAATACCTCCTCCGAAAAAGCCAGAGGCAAGGGGAAGAAGCAGTTGCAAAGTTCCGATCTGAAGACGCAGCACGTAAAGGTAGACGAAGATGACGAAGAAGAAGAAGGTTCCATGGTTCTGGACTTGGGTCATAGGTTCCGTCGTGTTCAGGCTTATTCTCCTTTACTTTCCCAAAAACCTCAACCTCTCTTCTCGCCCTGAAGTCTCCACCCCCCTCACCAGCATCCGCCGTCGTATGTTTTTCTTCTTCTTCTTCCTGAACTACCTTTAATTCCTATATCCATGCTTTCTTATCAACTTCAACTTCTCTTTTCGCAGTGGCTGAGGGTTACTGGTTGAAGCAGTCGTCAGTTTCACCCTATGCTGGTATTTCCATTTCCAGATTCGTTCATTGGATCAATTTATATTATTGTTTAGTGCTGTGTAAAAAATCTTAGACTCTTTTTCGTGTTTCCAGGATCAATGTACCATGGTTCCCCTTTGTTATTGACACTTCTCGGCCCGCTTACAGTTAAAAGGTACCTGTTCTCAATTGTGTCAGATTTTGTTCCGTTGCTTTATTTAAATGGACTGACTTACTAAGTTTGAAATTCCTATGTTGTAATGACTTCGACTTACCTTATTGATGCTTCAGAATTGAAGGACAGCCTGATCATCTTTTATGCGGGTAACTTTCTCCGCCTTTTACTGATGAGTATTAGTAGTATCTATTCAGTTGTTTATTTCTATTTTCAACAGCTCATGAATCATACTTGTTGTGACCTTCGGTGCTCAATAATTCGTATCTATAATTGTAATGCTGTTTGCCTTTGAATCTTGTATATGCAGTTCTTTACCCCTGTGTTCACTTATCTTTGCTGCAGTCTTTGTTAAACAGTAAATAATCAACTCATTTCCGGATATAGTTTGGTTTTTGTTATTGCAGATGTGGTTAGTGCAATGCTTATTTGTGCTGCTGGTGAAAAACTCCAGGTGGCATACAGTTCAAGCTTACAATTACTTGGCCTTCGTGATTTGTCAGAAAATTCAGGTTGTTAGCATGTGCTTCTAGTATGATCCTTCTGTTCAAATTTCATATGATTATGGTTGTATGTGCTTCTCCCATTTTTATTTGTTATTTTAAAGTGATATATAAAACTAGTGTATAAGTTTGAAGATCCTTTTCAGATAAAGATATATTGTGCAATCAAAGAGAGAAATTTTATTCTGTGCATGCTGCATTATAAGAAAATTGTAACATGGTACTTGATGAAGATTACTGGTACTATTAATTAGATATGCAAGGAGTGCCCCTTTTGACTCTTGGCTTGCTTTTCTTTCCTCTTTTGGGATATTATGTTGAATGTGAAAAAATAAAGGTAGGAAATGAAACACCTTGTTGATCATCACACGTCTGTGTGGTTTCTGTGAACAAACTGATGGTGAGGTCTGTGTCTGTCTAGTGTTTGTATCATAACAAACACTATGCTTCCCTTTCCAGGAAAAAGATAATGTGTTTTACTGAATGAGAATAAAACAGGGTATTTGCAACTATTGTTGTGAAGGGCAGGTGATGGTCATATTTTAAAATTTAATGTTAAAATTTTCCCTTCTGGTTGTGGATCTTTTTGAAACTATGCAAATTCTTTTCATCCCTTTTGATTGTATCTTTACTGTTTCCAGAGCGTCTTCCTTCAGGAGATTTTGCTGCTCTTGTATACTTATGGAATCCTTTCACAATAGTTGCATGCGTTGGTCTATCCACATCTGCAATTGAGAATTTGATGGTTGTGTTATCTCTTTATGGAGCATGTTCGCGTAAGTAGCTAATAACCTATGGTTATAATTTCTGAACTTTTAGATTCTACTGACTCACTCCTACCATGTTTAATTGGTATTTGTTAGTTGTTTTCTGGTTAAGATTTATTTGCTTTCTAATATTGAAACATGAATTTTGCTTGGCGTTGTTGTGTGATGAAAAGTACTCGTAGTTCTAGCTTCTTGGGGAAGTTCTTGTGGGAAGTACAGTGGGAAATCTCAATTTTTAGCTGAAAGGTTACTTTTATGCAAAAGGACTTTGATAAACGGTTTTCCATTTATTTTTATTATATTTCTGTTTTCCTGAAATGTTTCTTGGTCTTATTTTTGTGTTGAATAGAAAGGAATATATATGTGTGTGTGTGTGTGTATATATATTCTTATTTGAGCAATTAAACCAATAAAACATGGCTACTACTAAAGGCGGTTGAACTTGGGTACATATAATAGTTTAGTAATTACTAAGACTGAATGCCCCAAGCCAATTTGAGGAATAATTTTTCTTTAGGTAGCATTGCTTTTGTGTTTTCTATCAAATTTTATGTCTGGTATACCTTTTTCTGTAAGTTTGCTGACTATTGAGCCCTGACTATCAATTTTTATGTCCAATATTCGTCTTCTTTAACCTTTTTTTTTTTCATATTTTCTTTCAGATACAAGGGCAATATTTCGTTTGTTATTATTACCATTGAATTTACATGTCTTTGTCCATTTGATATCCACTTCTGTGTAGAGGTTCCCTATTGCTATATTCAGCTAGCTTATTAGATTTTGGAAGTAGTTGTGAGAACTGAGGAAGAAAGATCATTATCACCTTATATATGTGGTCTTGTGATCTTCATTTAATATTTTGTGTAATGTTGAAACTGTACTGATGTACAACAGGACTAGCTCCATTAGCAGCTTTCGGATGGGTCATGGCTACACACTTGTCTCTGTACCCTGCTATCCTTATTATCCCAGTATGACGTTGCTTGAACTCGTTGTATAACATTTTCAGCATAATCTGCAAATCTTTGTTCTCTGTAATTTGCATTTATTTATCTGTAGATACTAATATTATCCTCTTTTCCAGGTGATATTGTTATTGGGATATGGTCCTGATGCTCCTCCTAGGAAATTATTCTGCCAAAAGAATAGGCTTGAAGTTGGCAATTCCTCCTCAAGTGATAGTTATTCAGAAGAGAAAGCAAAGAATCAGCTAAAGGTTGCAAATGTATTCTCATGGAGGCCAGTTGTGTCTTTTCTATTATGGACTTTGCTTTGGTCATCCTACATCTTAGTCCTTTGTAGTATTTATGTCCAGCAGTATGGCGGTCTACAGGAGTTATTCAAGAGGTTTTGCTTAAATACTTTTACCATTATTCATTTCTGAAAACAATTTTGCAAGCAACGAAATAAATATGCATATTTGTTCATTATTATAGTAATTGCAAGAATTCGGGCTTAGTTGTTACCGGGTCAACTAAAGAGTCCATGAAAAATCCAAAATATCAAGTGAAAACACCATTATGATAACTCCAAAATAATTACAGAAGTACTGGGTTTGTAACTGCTGCCATTATGGACTTTTGGAGTCACCACATAAGCAACCTTGAAGCCTCGTAAGATTTAGAAAATTTTAGGTCCATATTACTGTTGTTTGTTCATGTCATACTGTATTACTGTTGGTGTGAAACTCTGAAGTAAAACCCTTTGGGAACTCAAATAACTCATTTCCCACTCAAATAATCAAATAATTGCTTTTTATTCTATTATAAAAGAAACTATGCACATTTTTCAACATCATTGTTTAAAAAGTAAATGAACTTAGTGTGGGGACAATTAATATGTTTACCATGTGTTGAGGGAGGTAGATTTTACTGTATTATCTCTGTTGAAGAACACTGTTTGTGATTATGAAATTTATATTATTTTTTTTTATTCTCTTTTGTTATTATCTTTATCAAGAACTGTTGAAAGTCAACTGTCACAATTTCTTTTTTCATGGGAATGACAAGTTTTTCTATATCTTGTAAATAAACTTCTAGGTTGTTTGTGCAGAACCTATGGCTTCATTCTTACAATACAAGATCTGTCTCCAAACATTGGTGTTTTGTGGTATGTGCTATAGGAAGGGAAACTACCACTTTTAGTGTAGACTTGAATATTTTATTCCTCTCATGAACTTTGGCACTTATTTTGTTCTGGTGGTATTTGCATTACAGGTACTTCTTTGCAGAAGTTTTTGATTTTTTCAGAAATTTCTTCCTGATAGTATTTCATGGGAATATTCTGTTGATGCTAGCACCATTAGCCTTGCGGCTTAATCACCGGCCATGCTTTCTAGCTTTTGTATACATTGCAATATCTTCTATGTTGAAATCTTATCCTTCAGTAAGTTGTTTTTTTTTTCACCAGTTCCTATTTTTACCAAATTAGCTCTTAGAATTTAAGCATGATGGTCCATCTGGGTGTTGCTGAAAATATTTTTATAATTTAGAATGAAAGAGACGCTGTATCCTGTTAAATGTTAAATGCATGATATTGTATGATTACATCGTCCAAAATAGAAATTATGCAAATAAGTATGTTCACACTTAGCACATTCACATATACACGCTTAGAAGGGAAAATATTATCAGTGCAGTTGTAAATATTGAGCAACGAACTTAAACATAGATGTCCAGCACTGATATTTGTGGTGAATTTTCATCATGCTGGTATCTGATTGATCTGTCATTCATCTATGCATCTATCTCCAATCTACTTTGAGAAGTCCATATGTATTGTGTTTTGTGTGAATTTGCATCAGGTTGCAATGTGATTGATCTATATACCATTTTGTCTTATCTAACTTGTCAGTACTCAGACATTAAATAAATCCATCACTGATGTGTTAATTTTTTGTGAATTTGTGTCATGTTTCAAACTGGATTAATCCCTGTAACCATTTTGTTTTCATTATGACTAGGTTGGTGATTCAGCTCTGTATTTGGGTTTACTTGGGTTATTTGCTTATGAACTCAAAGGTTATTTCTCTTTCTTTTTTAACCTTTTATAATACTGCGCATAATCTCCTTTTGAATAATCAACTTCCTTGATTTTCAGATATGCAGTTTTCTTTCTTCCTATTATCTGGTTATGTTGGGGTTTCACTTCTTAGCCCTGTGATGCACAATTTATGGATATGGAGGGTATGGAGTTGTGTTTACCTTCAATTTCAAATAGATTTTTGTGTCTATCTGCAGTTCCTCATCTTTGTAATAAAATGGGCAGGGTACTGGTAATGCAAATTTTTACTTTGCGACTGCAATTACTTATGCGTGCTTTCAGGTGCGTTATCTCTACTCATTCTGATATTCGGTTCTCCTCACCTAGTCATTGTTGCTGTATCTCTTTTCTTCACAACTTTTTCTAGCTATTAAGTTTATATACAAATGGAGATCTTCGTCAATTTACATCTACCAACCATTTTATCATGATCAGAATTGCATTTAATTTATTGACATTCTTTTTTAGACAATGTTTATCAAATAATGCTAGTTGAAGTTATTTGTATTTTCTTGTATATTTATCACATTGTGAGGCCAAAGATTGATGCTAACTCATCAACACATGCCCCAGCCTCTGTCTAGGACAAGGGTCCCGTAGTAAAATCTTGACCCTTTTCACTTTCCTCAATGTCCACACTTCAAAACCAACTTAGTTAGATTCTGGTGGTGTACTTCATTGCTATTGAAAATGAATGTCTTAAAAAATTGAGTCAATTGATTTGAGATCGGCAAGTTGTATCAAAATTATACCTATGAATTTAACCCGAGGACAACCTCAGCTCACTTTTAAAATAAATCCCTTTTTATACCTACCTTCCAAAGACCCTATAAGGGGTTAAGGTCAAGCTCAAAGTGAGTTTGAGCAATTACAACATTACAGTAAAATTTTAAGAAAAAGATTAAGAAATAATGAACTATTATTACTCTTTGCTTATCAAAATCTCATTAATTTGTATATTATAACTAAGAGCATATAATGCAAAATGATTTGAGTTAAATTTATAATAAATTTTCATTTCTTTTTTATTTGATGTGAAGCAAATTATTTTCTTTTTCTTTATTTATATTTGTATGCTACGTAATAACTAAAATAAAAAAGAATTGGTGTAAAATAAATATGGTTTGAAAAATACTAGAGTAATCTTTTTATTATTATATATTTTTATACTATTTCATGTTTTTTATAATTATGAAATTTTATATATATATATATATATATATATATATATATATATATATATATTTTATATATATATATATATATATATATATATATATATATATATATATATATATTGTATAAGTATAACTTACAAAAATTGTAAATTTAGTTAGTAAGCAAATTAAGCTTTCTCAATTTAAATCAACCACTATTATCATTTATAAGTTGATTTTGTAGTGTATATTTCATTCTTTTTATTCAGTTATCAATTACTTTTTTGCAAAATTTAAAATATCTTAGTATTTTTTTTTTAAATATCTCAGAAGACAAAATAATAAAATTTACAAATATAACAGTAAAAGTTGGCGTGGACATCTTTAAAAGTTCAAATTATTGTTTTTTGCTTCCTTTGTAATGAATAATTTTGATCTTTAAAATAAATTATCTCACCTTTTAAAATTGATATAATTTGTAATTTCAAATATTCTTTTTTATCATAAATATTATTTATTTTTGAAATTTTAAACAATCTTGGAATTTATATTAATTTTAAGCAAATTAATGTTTTTATTTGTGTATGAGACTCTTTCGAAACAAATAAAAATTGAAACTTTCATTCTTAAAGGAGTTTGTTTTTTTTTTTTTTTAAATATATGAACCCATGGATGGTTCTTGTTGTCCATAGGTCTTTTGTGAACACTTTGGCTCTTATATGAACTGTGCTATAATAAGTTTTCTAATAAAAAATTAAACTTTTTGTATGTTATCCTGTAAACTTATGCATGCTTCTTACTTCTCAGATCATTCTGGTGGTTGAGAGTGTCAGTGCCATGCTAAATCATGACAGAACGCTGACAAAGACAAAGCTATGTACTGCAGCTTTTCAAAACGTCAAATCTTGAGAACTTTGAAGTATGATTCTATGCATCCATGGTAATCATGAGCTTTTCACGTGAATTAGTTCTCGGTTCCAGGTACCATTTTGGTGCTGCCCCTTCAATTACTTATCAAATAGCTGCATTTATTTTGATGTAAGCATTTTTCACCCTGATTAGTATCTGGATGCAAGACTCTGCAATGTTGATGCTGAATGCCGGTTAAAAAGGAAAAAAAAGTTCATGGTTATGTGTTATGGTTCTTAGAGCTCTTTTGTTCTTGGTGTACCATTCAGTATGTTTCAATTGCTTTGTTCTTCAAATGCAACTAGAATGCGGCACATGTTTGTTTTATTTTGTTATAAACTCATGTTACTATAATGAATGCACTTGTTGGTCGGAATATCTGGAATATCTGGAGCGTGTCTATAGGAATGGACCATATGTAATGACACCAACATCTGGAGCATATCTCACATTATTATCGTCTATCTAGTGTGATTATTACAATTCTGCAACACCCCTTTATCGATGCTTTTCCTCCGTTTGAGTCCATTGTCATTGCTGACAATTGCTTGATTCATACGTTGTTTGGGCTGTTATACGCACACTCCACCTACTCTAATCACTTCACCCATCAACTTGCGCAGTGCATTTCACATGCTACTTTGACTCATTCCATGCCTTTCTTTTAACATTCTTACATGTGAAACAAATATAGATATGCATAAAGCAATTAGGCTTGTCGTATGCAAGAACAAACACCCGTAAAATGCGCCTTCTCCCTGCAACATGTAAGGCTTTTCACATGCACAATTTAAAGATAGGTGTTAGACAACAACGGTCAACGATGTTTCTGTCGTACTTACCTTTTGGTCTGCATCGAGTGAAAAACAAGAACTTCGATGTGAAGTGAAACCAAAGAATGTGCTTTCCGCCTTGGCATAAATGGAATTTAAATTACACGACATGCTTCCAAATGTGATGTAATGTTTGCCAGGCAAACCAGTGTGATGTCATTACAAAGAAGACAGCTCCATGTGACACCTTACAGATAGATGAGTTTACCTGGTTAGTGATAGATTGAACTCTAAAATACGAACCAAGAACTTTTTCTGATCAAGATATATTTAAAGGATTTTCTTTTAAAAGTATAGCATCTACTGTATGTCAGCATTACTTATTAAATTGAATGAAATAACAACACATGGTTTGTCAAGGAGTGCATTTCATGACCATGACCTTTCATGCCTTGTGCTTCTTTTTTCATTTTTCTTAAACCTTTTGGTATCTAAATATTACTCCTTTAAAGAATTAAAACTCCACAGTATTTCTTCTTTGTTATGTTTAAAGTATAAAGTGTTTCTTTTTTCACTTATTTTGAAAGAAAAAAAAAACAAGAATTTTGTCTTGGAAAAATTAACAGCTTAAAAACCCTTAGTTTGGGGTTTAGTTGGGAATCTTTCTTCTTAACGAGGAGTTTTGGTGCAACTCTTATCTATAAAGAGTTCACTATGTTTGTCTTCACTGAAAGGATATTTATGCGGATGAAAAAAGCAGAGATTTGAGAGATATGGTAGATGGTGCATAGAGGTTCTTCGGTAGAATGAGAAAATGAATGGATGAAAACAAGCATAAGCCTTGACAATGAAAGGATCAATTTTCAATAAATAAATAAATAAATAAATATATATATATATATATATATATATATATATATTTTATCATGAAAAACATCACTTAAGATATCAAATAATTTTTTTTCCATTGTGTCACTTTTTTGTCTTCTTCTGGTTTCCTCAAATCGACTGTTCTATTGTTTGTTACGGTAATATATATTTTTCTAAATATAACCAGATAAAACTAATTAAATATTTAACTTGTCCCATTTTCCATTGTCAACCACAACTTTGTAAATAAGTATGATAATATTATTGTAATAGTAATATGTACGACAAAACAAAAAGAAACGTTATTTAAGGTTGTTTTTTCTTCTTCCTTCAACGAAAAAAAAAATCTGGAGATATTACACTGAATCTTTTATCGCAAGATTGGAGATCCTCATATTCTTAATAGCATCCCAATAATCATA
>Ga0209589_1010071_pt1 | contig 13925 bp, 8 predicted proteins | sample CowpeawhiteBW_FD_187525 | JGI IMG/M metagenome (GOLD analysis project Ga0209589, IMG submission 187525) | Root nodule microbial communities of legume samples collected from California USA - Cow pea white BW (SPAdes) (version 2) | ecosystem: Host-associated > Plants > Roots > Nodule | place: USA...
AGAAAGGAAGAAAGAAATCACTGACCATTCTATCAGAGAGGGTCGTGATGCCAAACAAACTTTTAAAATTTATCTTTTTTTTTTCAAATTTTTTTTTGAAATTATGTTGTTGTTGTTTTTTTTTTTTTAATTTTGCCTCATTTTGAGATTTTTTTTATGTGCTTTCATGTTTTTGAACTTTTTTTTTTTGAAATTTTATGTGTGGATTCGACCATTCCTAGGCAAAGGGTTCCTATGTAAAGAAATCGATAACCATTGCCTTGCAAAGGGGCTCGATGTAATCAAGAAATCAATGACCATTGCTTTGTAGAGGGCCTTGATGTAATGGAATGGATGACTAGTCCCACGGAGAGGGTCTCAATGTGACAAAGAAAATCAATGACCATTCCAAAGGAGAGGGCCTTGATGTAAGAAATCGATGACCATTGCCTTGTAGAGGGTCTCGATGCAACTAAGAAATTAATGACCATTGCTTTGCAAAGGGCCTTGATGTAAAGGAATCAATGACCAGTCCCATGGAGAGGGTCTCGATGCAACAAAAAGAATTAATGACCATTCCAAAGGAGAGGTCTTTGATGTAAGAAATCGATGACCACTACCTTGCAGAGGGTCTTGATGTAAAGGAATCGATGACCAGTCCCACGGAGAGGGTCTCGATGCAACGTTGATTTGACCATTCCAAAGGAGATGGTCTTTATCTAGAAGGATTCAATGACCATTACAAAGTAGAGGGTCCCGATCCGTTAAACGATTTAGCCAATCGTAAGGAGAAGGCATAGGAATCAATGACCATTCTCATGGAGAGGGTCTCAATACGACAAATTGGATTTGACCATTCCCAAGGAGAGGGTCATAACCTGGACTTGACCATTCTCAAGAAGAGGGTCGTGAGGAAAGGAGGATCTTGACTTGACCAATCCCAAGGAGAGGGTCGTTGTCTGAAATGAGAACCTGGACTTAACCATTCCTAAGGAGAGGGTCGTTGTCTGAAAGGAGAACCTGGACCTGACCATTCCTAAGGAGAGGGTCGTGAGGAAAGGAAGATATGGACTTGACCGATAAGGAGAACACAAGAGTTGACAATTCCTAAGGAGAGGGTCATGAAGAAAGGAGGATCGGGATAAGGGGTCATAACCTTGGCAGGGTGTCATAACCCTGACTTAGAAGTGGTGGACAAGGTGTCCTAACCTTGATGCAGGGATAAGGGTCTCTAAACCTCGATATGCAAAAGAAACAAGGTGTCAAAACCTTGGTGCAGGGATCATGGTGTCATAACCGCAATATGCAAGAGAAAACAAGGTGTCAAAACCTTGGTGCAGAAATCAGGGTGTCGTAACCCCGATATGCATGAGAAACAAGGTGTCGTAACCTTAGTAAAGGGATCAGGGTGTCGTAACCCCGATATGCACGAGAAAACAAGGTGTCAAAACCTTGGTGTAGGGATCAGGGTGTCGTAACCCTGATATGCAAAATAAACAAGGTGTCAAAAGCTTGGTGCAGGGATCATGGTGTCATAACCCCGATATGCATGTGAAAACAAGGTGTCAAAACCTTGGTGTAGGGATCAAGGTGTCAAAACCCCAATATGCATGAGAAACAAGGTGTCGTAACCTTGGTGCAGGGATCAGGGTGTCATAACCCTGATATGCACGAGAAAACAAGGTGTCAAAACGTTGGTGCAGGGATCAGGGTGTCGTAACCCTGATATGCAAAAGAAATAAGGTGTCAAAAGCTTGGTGCAGGGATCATGGTGTCGTAACCCCGATATGCATGAGAAAACAAGGTGTCAAAACCTTGGTGCAGGGATCAGGGTGTCATAACCCCAATATGCATGAGAAACAAGGTGTCATAACCTTGGTGCAGGGATCAGGGTGTCGTAACCCCGATATGCACGAGAAAACAAGGTGTCAAAACCATGGTGCAGGGATCAGGGTGTCGTAACCCGGATATGCATGAGAAAACAAGGTGTCAAAACCTTGGTGCAGGGATCAGGGTGTCATAACCCCAATATGCAAGAGAAACAAGGTATCAAAACCTTGGTGCAGGGATCATGGTGTCGTAACCCCGATATGCATGAGAAACAAGGTGTCGTAACCTTGGTGCAGGGATCAGAGTGTCGTAACCCCAATATGCAAGAGAAACAACGTGTCAAAATCTTGGTGCAGGGATCAAGGTGTCGTAACCCCGATATGTAAGAGAAACAAGGTGTCAAAACCTTGGTGCAGGGATCAGGGTGTCGTAACCCCAATATGCATGAGAAAACAAGGTGTCAAAACCTTGGTGCATGGATCAGGGTGTCATAACCCCAATATGCAAGAGAAATAAGGTGTCAAAACCATGGTGCAGGAATCAGGGTGTCGTAACCCCGATATGCATGAGAAACAAGGTGTTGTAACCTTGATGTAGGGATCAGGGTGTCGTAACCCCGATATGCAAGAGAAACAAGGTGTCAAAACTTTGGTGCAGGGATCAGGGTGTCGTAATCCCGATATGCAAGAGAAACAAGGTGTCAAAACCTTGGTGCAGGGATCAGGGTGTCGTAACCCCGATATGCATGAGAAAACAAGGTGTCAAAACCTTGGTGTAGGGATCATGGTGTCATAACCCCAATATGTAAGAGAAACAAGGTGTCAAAACCTTGGTGCAGGGATCATGGTTCGCAACCCCGATATGCATGAGAAACAAGGTGTCGTAACCTTGGTGTAGGGATCAGGGTGTCGTAACCCCGATATGCAATAGAAACTTGATTGATAAGAATTTTGTATCTGAAGGAGGAAACTTGAATGTATGTTGATCTTTTTGCATTTTTGAAATGGGAGAATTTGATAACCATTCATATGAATGAAGAGGGCTTCAATCTGATGAATTTTTTTTTGGATTGATTTCAACACATGTTATGAAAAAAAGGATTTTTCAATTTCTTGTCACTAGGTGTAAAAACTTTAATGCCAGAATGAGGGTGTTGAAACCCAAATGTTCATGAAAAGTTGAATGCTTGATTAAAATAGTGTTGGTTGTGTCTTGTCCTTTGATTATTCTATGCAAGTATGAGTCAATTGTTTCATTTACAATCATCAAACTCATTTATTTTCAATGTTTCATGAAAGTGAGGAATGTCACATTTATCTAACATCTGAAATGAGTATATCTTTGACTCTTTCTTTTATGACATAGTGCACGCGTGTTTGAAGTGACAAGTGAGTGAAAGCTAGAAATATTTGGAAAGAGTTTGAAGGAGACTGAGATAGTCGTGCGGGCACGTTGTCTCCACACACACTTCAAAGGAGAAGCAATATGTGAAATCAGGTTGAAAAACACAAGAATCCCAAAAATTGCCCTAGTTATGGTGTATGGAAAAAAGGGTATGAGGATATTGATCAATGAATGTTAGGGTGAGATATTCACACGAAACCCGTGAAACTGCCCCAGTTTTCGTATACGCAGAAGATTTGGATCGAACAATTGGTTTTATTTCAAAAGATGGGGATTTATAAGCATTAAGGTGAGAAATTCATGTGAAACTCACAAAATTGCCCCAGTTTTGGTGTTTGGAAAAGAATTTGAATGAACAAGGGGTGTTGTTTCAAAAGAGGTAGTGGAAATGGAAAGGATTGGGTGAAAAGGATTGCCCCAGTTGTCTTATTTTTCTTTCACTTGCCTTCGGTCAGATAATAAGGTGTTTCCCTCTTTATGAGACATTTTTTTTCTTCACATTTTTTCTTCACTTTTGAAATCAACTCTTTGGTCTAATCAATTTATTGAAAAAACTATTTTGTTTTTCATTTCTATTGAAGCACTATCTAATCAACATGTATGAAATTTCTGATGGCTTAAAAGGGGTTGGATGGGATGACGAGGACTAACTAGGGAGTTAGCCTAGTTTGATATGGTATTAGGGCACCATGTATGTTTGGACTTGCCCCAGTTATTGATGACATGAAGAAAATGATAGGGACTTCAAAAGTTGACTCGATGTGAGAGCATGGATTGGCCTCAGGGTACAAAATGTGTTTAACTTACCCCAATTATTGATGAAAGAAGTAGAAAAAAGGAGGGGACTTCAAAGGTTTCTCTGATTTGAGGATCTGGATTGACATACTGCCCCAGTCGAGAAGGAATGAAGAGGTTGAAAAAAGATGGGGACATAAAAAGTTTCCCTTATTTGAGGATTTGGATTGACACACTGCCCCATTTATGAAGAGGTTGAAAAATGATGGGGATTTCAAAAGCTTTCCTTATTTGAGACCTGGATTGACACACAAATTGTGTTTGGTCTGCCCCAATTATGGTAAGGCATGAAGAGGTTGAAATGTGGTGGGGACTCTAGACGTTGCCCTTACTGTAACTATGATAATTAAGGTGAAGTTGCACTTTCTTTGGATTAATGAATGGTCATACAAATGGTAAAATGTCACAACTGCCCTAGTTTGGATTTTAGAGAAAAAGGTTCGACAATTGTATGACATTGTTGAACGAGTTTAGGCTAAAAGTGGGGGATTTAGTAAGAAACGAAGATGGAGTCCATGAAAAGGGTAACAATGAAACAATGAAAGGGGATGCCTCTTATCTGACTGGTTAACCATGCTTATCTTAAGAAGCTTTTGGAACTTGTTAATAAAAAAAACTGCCTGACTCACTGAAAGCAAATCTCAAAACATATATTTCAATTTTTATTTTTACTCTTTTTTTTTCAAAATTTTGGACAAACCCTTAAGTACGTCAAAATGATTTCCCATGACTTAAATTTTTTGAAAGATAATAACAATCAATCTTGGATCTGTGTGGGATTTATTAGGCTTGTATTGTGGCCAAGGCTAAGGGTATGAAAGCAAATATGGATATTAAAAAATCCAAAAAGATGTGATGGTATTTTGGAACAAAGATCTTTTAATAATGTTGCATCCAAAATTCATTTGCCTCTTATGTGTTCACCATTTCTCTATTTTTTTTTCTAAACATCACTTCTCTTTTTTTTTTCTTGATGTAACCAAATCATCATCATCATTTTTTTTGTCTTTTTCAAACTTTTTTTATTCTAATGAATTTTTTTTATTGGTGAACCGTCTGTCAAACAAAAGTGCAAACCATCGATGTCAAGTGACCCTTGTTCAAGGTAATTTGAAAGAAAAATATTTGTTCCTTTAAGGCTTAAAGGGGTAACAAATGATCACAGTTTTATGATAAAGAAACATGGTCATACATCATTTTCAAAACGTGATTATTTTCTCTTTCAAGAAATTTTAACTCAGGAAAAAAATTTGGTTCATGATACAATTTGTCCTTAACTTCTATTCTTGTCCTCTTTTTTTTGCCTAAACCGCCCTTTCAGGTTTTCAATCTAGCAGACATTTTTTTATATTTTCATGCTAAGAGATTTGCTCGCAGTCTATCCAGGCTATGTGCCCCTTTTATGTTGTTCTCCATGGAATTCAACATGTAGGCTTTATGGTGGAAATGTAATGAAAAAGGATGAGTTTGAAAATTTGATGTTATGCAGATTAGACAAATGCTTCAAAAGATATGCTATCAAACATTATCTATTCATTCTACTGATTTGACCAAAGAATTGTTATCTTTTTTGCCTCAATTGCCCTCTCAGGTTTTCAGTCTAGCGAAGTTTATTTTCTTCTTTTCTCGATTTCCCCCTCTTTTTTTTAACAATTTTTTTTATCTCGATGGATTCAAGGACCACCTAACAAGTGTAGACAAGGATAAACTTGGGTAATGTCAGTGTTAATAGGGCAAATCCCTCATTTTAGGGAAGCCGAAGGATGGATTGTTTCAAACCATTCGCACACGAACGTCTCAAAAAAATAAGTTAAGTCGTTGTTCTTGATTAAACATTTGACCCCAAAAAAGCGTGAGACCCCCTTATTCTTTTCTTTTTTAAGAAGTGAATTTGATGATTTGCGAGAAAAACAAGTGACTCAAAATGTGACAACCTTTTTTATTTCCTTCCCTTATGTTTGCAGAGACTGTTTATTCATATGAAGTGAGATGCATGATATGAATAAAAAAACTATGTACATGCCACTATGAATAAAGACAATAATTGATTGCAACGCAAGTTTGTGCCCAAGAGGCACTTACTCACTTGTATGTCGAGGCGATTAAAGAGCACCATGCATGATATGCAACTAATTGAAAAACCTACATGAGATGTAATGCATGTGCCTCAAGAGGCATTTATTCCCATGTATGATGATGGAATGTGATACAATTATTTGGAAACACCATGCATGATATGCAGAGTGACATAATGAAATGCATGAATGCAGAATGACATAATGAAATGCATGAATGCAAAGTGACATAATGAAATGCATGTTTATGCCTCAAGAGGCGCTTATTTTCATGAGATGTGATGTATGATATAACAATGCTATGTGTGATTGTGCCTCAATAGGCACTTATTCACATGTACATTATGCACACTAAAAGATGATGATTAAAGCAAGCAATCTCCCTTTGTGCTTAACAGAGGTTTGGCGCTTAAGGTCTAAGGTGAAGTACATGCGCTCACAAGGATGGTTTCCTAGTACCTAATGGTCGAGGTCATTAGAGCTATTGCCCACTCCATGGCATTTCTCACAGCAGTTGGTTGTCAACAAGAAGTGAGAGTACTAAAGGAGCAAACAAACTCTACTTGGGGTTCTCACAATGACCACTTGGGAAGTTCATCCACTATGGCACTGCTACACAATCCCCTCTAATTCTAAGTTACACAGACCCGGGTACAGGTCCCCACTCATGATATGCATAATGTGTGTGTGAAGGGAGAATAATGCATACCTAAACCCCCACCTGTAAAACAACCAGAAAATTTCCCAGGCAAATATAGAGCAATTTCAAAATATATCAAAATAAGCAAAGTAATTCACACACAATTAATCCAAAAAGCAAATATATACAAACACGTATAAAGACAAGAATATACAGATAAAACAAAAGGGGAAAGAAAACATTAAGAAAATCACATCAAGTTTGCATATCTAACTAAATGGCTTGACTCTCTAGCGTCCCTAGTGGAGTCGCCATCTGTCGCAACCGGAATCGCGACGGGACAACGAACCAAAAAAGAAAACGGGTTTGAAAAGAGATTTGGGAGTCACAACCATAGTTATTCTGGAAAACTGGGAAAACCATAAAGACAAGACAAGTCTGCGAAAAACCAGATTTTGGATCCGAGAGTCAGTTACGCGTAGGGAAGGTGTTAGCACCCTACAACGCCCGCCCGAGGGCGGTACCTTTAATTAAAAATGCAAAGTCGATGTGGTTTTCAAAATGTTAATTTTGTCCAAACATAATAAGACAAAAATATTAAAAAGAAACAAAAATATTTTTTTAATTTTTTGGGCTCGACAAGGATTGACCTTGGTCCTACGTATTCTCATTCAAAATGAAAAATTAGGGTTACGTAGTTCTTTAAAAAATATTTGAAAAAAAGAATTGAGAAAATGATTTGATTTTTTGGAGGTGAACCTGACAAGGACTGACCTTGCTCCTACGTATCTCACAGTGAAAAATCAAGGATCACGTAGTTCTTATAAAGCTTGCTTGTTTGAAAAAGTTGATATTTTGTATTTCTGAAATTTTTGTATTTTTTGGTGTTTTTGAGATTATTTGAAAAAATGGTGTCACACGACGCGAACGACCGGACAGACACCAAAAGAAAAGAAAATAATTTTAGTATTTTTACAAAATAAGTGTCACACGGTGCGAGCGACCGGACAGACACAATAAAGAGAAGAACTTTTTTTTTATTTTTTTCTATATTTGTAATTTTTATAATTTTCAAATATTTTTCTTTTTTTAAATAATAATAAGATAAATAAATAAATAAAAGGATGATATTATTTAAAAGGGATAAAAGTGGAAAACAAAATAAGGGGTACATGAGTAATTAGTGGGAGGTACATGCAGTAAAGAGGTGGGGTGTGTAAAGTGACACATAGGGGTAAGAAATAAAATGATGCGAGGTGTGTGCACGGTTGCGAGATTAGTAATTGTGGAGGTGCGCGAGTGAGTAAACAAACTCAACAAAAATCATGCACAATGACACAGGGGTGTTGGTAAGTAAAATAAGGAGTGTATGAAGAACAATGAAACAGGCCTAATTGAAATATAAAGAAAGAGTGCATGTAGTATGGGCAGGGGTGTGCGAAGTAAATGAGATGGCAGGCCACTTTCTTTTATTCTCTCAAAGGAAAAAAATGAAACCCTAATTAAGGGTAAAGCTGTCCTTCATGCACGCACGACAACCTCTTCTTCTCGACACCACCACAACTCCAACCCTTGAAACACGCGTCTGCATAACCTAGATCGACGACGATGCTGACCACCATCGCGAGCCCTGCCGACGACGACACCGTCGTTCGATTCACCTCGTGTGAGGCACTCCTACACCAATGTCCACAACGTCTTCTCTTCCCGCGAATTCCGGATTTAGACACGGCAACCACATCGATGTCGCTGCTTGCCCTCACCGGCGATGCTTGGAGCCGACGACGTTGCTCCTTTTCCTTCTTGTGCGAGCCACCGCCGTTGGGTTTGCCACTGCTCGAACTTCAACTTGACATGACTCACAGTAATACCCAATCACGTGACAGGCCTCGACGACGAGGGCCTAGGGATACTTGACCTCCGCTCACTCTTCTCAGGCGTTCCTTCACGCGAGCACCTAGGGCCACCACCGTTAGCGATGGTTTCCACCCCCTTACGTCTATGTGCTATGATTGGACGTGGCTGATTGGGGAAAATGAGACTGGAATGGGTTTCTGATCCAGTGTGGTATTGGATTGTAGGGATGGGGTTGTGATTCTGTTTTTTTCATGTGCGTTTTGTTTGCAGGTTGAAATGGTGCTGTGATTTTGAAGTGGTGGTTCTACAAATGAGTGCGACAGGATGGTGATGATAATCGGAAGGATTGGTGTTAGTGTTGAGTGCGGCGGGAAAGTGGTGATAATTGGAGAAATTGGTCTGCGGCAGCTGAATGGAGAATGAGCTTTTTCGGTGTGTTGATGATGGTTGAGGAAAATAGAGCCTGGGTTGCTATTTTTTGTTTTATTGGTTGCGAGAAGAGAAGGATGAATTTTGGGTTAGATGATGGGTTGAGGAGCTTGGTTCTGGAATGGGGTTCTGATTCGGTGCGGTGTTGGATTGCAGGGGTGGGTTTTGATTCTGGTTTTTACGCAGGTGTGAGACGAAGATAATGGTGGGCGAGTAAGCGGGTGAAGACGTGTTCTACAAAATATAACTATTTCTAAAGTGTGTTTGGGTTCTGGTTTGGACCTCCTGCATGTGAAAGGTGTAGGTTGCACCGTCCGAGAATGAGTGAATAAGGGTTATCTGGTTTTGGTTATTTTGTGCAGATTGGAGATGAATGGGGGAATGAGGAATGTAAAACGTGTTATGATCAGAAGGATGTAAATCTGTGGTTGTGTGTATTGATGAAGGATTGACCCCAACCAAGGATGGAGGCACATGCTTAAGAAGATTAAGCATGTTTAGAAAGGTTCACTGATCCTTCATCCCTTTCATTTGTGTTTGTTATTTTTGATTCCCAAAGTTGACTTAGTTGAATCAACTTTAGTTGACTTTTGACCTTTGACTAGGTTTGACTTGTTGACTATAGTTACTTGACTTAAGCCAACATGCTAATCTATGTTTATTTGCTTTGTAGGTTAATTAGGAGTAAGAAAGCAATGCTAGGTGGCGCATGGTGATTGGGGAGCATAAATGAAATAAAGGAAGGAGTAAAGCAAAGGCATAAAGCATAAAGTAAAAGGCATGAAGTAATTGTACCTATGTACCTTTGGCCACATTTTGGAGACATATGAGACACATTCTTTGTCTCCTTTTGTGCTAGAACGAAATTAGCCTTGCACACACACCATATTCAGCTCTTTTGTCTCTCTTTTTTTGTAACCTAGACATGTAAAAGGGCGGAACATTTTGAAGTAAAAACATTCTTGTGTCTCAACCATTTGTGAGAGTTTCCTCCCTTGGGAGTGAATACTTTTAAGCCTTATCTTGCATAGCAAGTGGCAGCACACATCCACTCATCTTCAAGGTTGCCATGGCTTCTAGCCTAAGCTTGTAGTGGCGTGCTTCTCACATTTTTACCATTTCTTTCCTTTCAATTTTATGTTTTCTTCTTCCTTTAATTGTTCTTGGTTTTCTATGGTTTATGTGTTTTCCATTTCCTTTTTGTTTTGAATCAATGCATCATCTTCTTCTCTTGAGCTTTGTGAAAGGAACCTTCACATCTAGATAGCTTGCTATCTTAATGTCCAGTGGGGATTTCACTTAGCTTTCTTAATCAACTCACACCATATTCAATCATCTTAAAAAGGAACAAGTTAATCCTTCATCTTGTATTCTGGTTGTAGGGGTTTTGATCGTTTTCTTTTTATTTAGATGCAAGACACAAGCGTATGCAAATGGAGGTGTCAACAACTCCCATGGAATCAAGAATCAACAACCAATAGAACATAACATAACAACACATCATATTCGTTCAAGCGTACAACCAGTCACATACGTTTTAAACCACATTTACGCAATCATTCAAAGATTCAAGTTGCAAACTTACCTCTTGGTGCTACTTCCTTTCCTACTCAAACTGCTTGTATTTTCGGCTTCCTCCTTTCCTCTCCCGTATGTTTCTTTGTCCCTTCTGTGAAATTGTGTATTCTCTTCCTTTGGCTCTCTCTTCTTTTTCGTTGGCTCGAGGGTCCTGGGAGCTAAGAAAATTGAGAGCTAAGAAGACTGAGTCTCTTTCCTTTTTCTTCCCCCTTCTTAATCAGTCCATCTTTTTTGTTACGTTCCCCCAAAGAGTCGTTACCATCTTTCCCTTTTCATTCATCTTCTGTCAGGATATTATGAGTTGACCAAAAGCACAAGGCAGATGCCTCCCAACCACCCTATCAGTCTGGCTACGTCGGGCTACGTTTGTTCCTATGACTGTCGTGGTTGCCATGATACGCTAACACTTATTTCCTGTTTCATGCTAATAACTAAAACCGGGTAAAAGAAAAGAGTTGATTTTCACTAACAGGATGACCGGACATATATTCGTTGGACTTTCATTTCCCTTGGGCGAGAAAACCAGTGTTCACCATTGTTCTCTCGTGCAACAGTCACACAAACGCGTCTAAACAATTCAAACATGTATTCCAGCAACTCATATTCACACATAGTTCATTCAACACGAAATAAACGTAAAACAAGTAGATCTCACGGGATATACAAAAGGATCTAGCTTCCCTTACTTGGAATTAAGCTAACAGAATACTCCGATACGCACACAGTGAGCACAACAATCCTAAGGGTAGGCCAAAGAGTTGAAACAAACGGTAAAACAGAATAGGAACAGGGTTACTACGAAATCCTAACTGTAAATACGAAAATATGCCCAAAGAAGAGATACATGAGCTCGAGATTGACTTACGTGGAGTACAGGGATGAGGTTGAGCTTGCTTGACTAAGGTGGTACCAAACCCTAAGAGAGAGAGACGACTACAGCTCTAAGGACAAAAGGGTTGTTTTCTGAAAGTGAGTAGAATGGTTAGGGTTAGAGTAGTTTAGGGTTCTTGAATCCCCTTTGGAAAAGCCCCAGGCCCAACTGATTTGGGGCAGCCCTTTACAATAAAGGCAGAAAAGTAAGTGGGCCTTACATACCTCTTATGTCAAGTATTATGCAAATATATGGTATTAAGGAATATCAGGGAGTAATTAAACTAGTGATATTTTTCATAGTGCATGTATCCGATAATTAAGTTTAGTGTCAACTGCTTATGTGTAAGTATTTTGTATGATTTAAATATATATGTATGAATATCTCTTTTGCACATTAGCTTGTTATCCTTCTTCTATGTTTCTGTCTTATGGTTTTTGTCTTTCTTATGCGATGATCACCTATCTGGTGGGAGCAGATGTGGTTGCAATTTCCAATGCACCTTCGGAGGATGAATAGTCACTTTTAAGTTGATGGAAGATTTCAGTGGGAGCTTTAATTGTGGTTAGTTTATGTTTAGAGCTCATTAGTTTAGTTTAAGTGTATAAATGATATATTTTTATAATTTTATCTTTTGTAAGATAGTATTAATATATTTTGTATACTAAATTATTTGTTTTGAACACTAGGATGAAACATCCTATTTTATTAGTTTTAACCTGCTAAATTTGGGATGTTACAAAGGAGTCTTATAAACTTGCAAGTAATTAATTATTTTAAAGTAAATAAATAGTAACTTATATTATCATTTCAAAATTGTCTACATAATATTTTATAAATAATTATTTCTGTTATGAAATTGATGGATTGTCCATTGAGTTGCTGACAGTTACTCAGCTTGATTACTATTGATAATATTTACATTATTTACATTAAGTATCTAACCCTTGAGTTGTACCCTTTGGATTGTCTTCTATACCTATAAATATGGACTCTTCTCCTTTGATAATGATACATAGAAAACTATTATTTGATGCTCTACCCTTTCTCTTTATTTTTCTCTCTATTATTAACTTTATTTTATAACACATTATCAGCACAAAGGTTATCTAATTGAGTTAATGGAGATGTTTTATCTTTAAGGGCAATGTTCTGTGTACCTCAATCCAGGCTTTTTCTAGTCTTTTCCTTATTGATAATGTTTCTTATATTCTTCTTTTTTGTGATAAAAAAAAATTATTTGACTTTATCAATTTTCATATTTGTCTTATTATTATTATTATTATTATTATTATTATTATTATTATTATTATTATAATTATTGTCTATATCAATTTTATAGTTTCATAAATAAAATTTGATTATTATCAATATTTTATGAGTTAGTTTTAAAAAAGGTCAAACCTTACAAAATTTGAATTTGTGACTTTTGATATTACAAGGAAAAATTACTCATCTTCTTGAGTATTAGAGGTTGAAATACATCTAGATGCAATCTAAATGTCTTCTTATGGCCAAACAAAACAATGAGTTTTTAATGAAAAATTATAAGACCAAATTGATTATGCCTCATTCTCATAAGTGAATGCAGCAACATTGAGACTAAATTGGTTATGCTTTGTTCCCAAAAATGGATATAGGAACATCTAATTCATATTTTCATAGTCATAAAGGAAATTTCAAAGAGACATTTTGTCATCAAAACTGGAACAATAGTGTGAAAAGGGAAAAGAAAAAGATGAAAGCAATGACAAATAATATGACAATATAATTTATCACTGCGATGATAAAGCCATTTGGGTCGTACTTGTCTTACATCAAAGCATCCTAAAAATAGGAGAAGAACATAGAAACACACTTTGTGTTTATAAAGATGATGATTTTGATTTTGGCCATTTAGATGTCACTCATCTTGATATTATTATTTTTCTTTGCTAAACTAAATGGAATGGAAGATGGAAACATTGATCACCTCATCGGTGATGGAAGTATTAAGAACTTTTTCTTTTTTATAAAATGGCAGAAGAAGTTTCTATGTGATAGTATAAAATATATTTTTATATATTAAATTATTTTTATTATAATTTAATTAATTTAAAGTGAATTCTCCATGGTATTATTATTATATAAAATATACATGTTTGATGTTGGTTATGTATAAGTAAGAAGAATTAAATTTTCTGTTATATTATGAAATGTATATGTGAAATGAGTGTATAATGAACATTTATTATTATTATTATTATTATTATTATTATTATTATATAGTAATTGTTATAAAAGTGTAAATGTATAATATTGATATTTTTTTAATATTGGATGACACATAAATAACATTATTATACTTGAATTGGTATTAAGTAAGGAATATATCCATGATAATTGAAAAGTCTTTCCTCAAATAAATAAATAAATATATATATATATATATATATATATATATATATATATAATATGATATTATAAA
>Ga0209589_1010073_pt1 | contig 13921 bp, 12 predicted proteins | sample CowpeawhiteBW_FD_187525 | JGI IMG/M metagenome (GOLD analysis project Ga0209589, IMG submission 187525) | Root nodule microbial communities of legume samples collected from California USA - Cow pea white BW (SPAdes) (version 2) | ecosystem: Host-associated > Plants > Roots > Nodule | place: USA...
ATCACTTAGTTGACAAGTTCAAAATGCAAGTCAATTCCAAAAATACCACAAAAAAAAAAAAAAAAAAACAAAAAAAAAAAAAAAAAAACTCTGATTGGAACTGTATCGTACTTGAATGGAAGTTCTGTAGGCAAAATGCTGAATGCTTAAACAACAATAATGAAAAATACCAGAGTTACAGTATTACCTGCACACATAAATAGCAGTATAGTTGACAAGTCTTGAAACACAGGATAATAGTTCACGTCTGGCAGCAAAAACTTCATGAGCAACAGGAATCAGATTCTTAACCAGCAAGCCATTTTCAGGAGGTTGTAATACAATCTCATGCACCTTTTGTCTCTCCTTTTTCTTCAGTCTAGCTTCTCGCTTAAGCTCGTTAAAACTTGTCACTAGCGGTTTCCGCTCAAACTTGTTGAGCTTTTTCGGCATCTCATTGCACGTCGACAAAGTCGAGTACCAAAGACAAAAATGTCCATGTATACCTCTGAGTGTTGAAAAATGAACTAGTTTAACTCTCTCTAGGAGATTACCAAGAGTTTGAGCATGTCTTGGAAGCATCACTGCTCATTAGAAGAGGATACCCACACTGTTTGCAACATTTTCATGGACAAATTTAGATATATTGTATGCAAACTGAAAATTTGTGGTAATTATTTATGTTATGTTTTTATGAGCATAATCCAATTCGTTGGAAAAAAAATGCATTATGATTTAACGTTTTCATGTTGGTTTTCCAACAAAACAGAAGGTTGTTAAATCCAATCTTTACGGCTGAAGTTACACATGGAACATACTCATGACTGCACTCGAAAAAACACCCACAACACCCACACAAATATGAATTTGAGCAGTTAACTTCATACATATAACCTACTTAGTTCAGTTTCTCATAAAAATTGTAAACTCAATCAACAAGCAATTATTATTCACATGCTTGGATCGAAACCATTTACTCACGCGGCTTTTGTGGCACCAACATTCTCTTATTTCTAGGTCACTATTTATGCAAAACGCACCTAGGTAACAATTGCGTGGCTCACTGGTTCACTCTTGCAAGTTTCTGTCGTTTTGGTGCTGATGTTGCGTTCTCCAATTGCACAACATTGATGCCCTGTGAGCCCAATCAAATTAAAAATGGTGAGAGAAAAACAAAAGGGAAAGCGTGAGTGACTATGGAAGGCAAGAGGCAGCGTGAAATCCTCACGTGGGAGAAAGAAGCATGTGGCGCCGGCGTCGATCCTGTTAGTGCGTTGCGGCGGCACCGGCGCTGGCGAGGTCGGGGGCGGCATCAACCGGCAACGCGGCGGAAGGAGCGGTGTCCCTGGACCTGTACAGGGGAGAAAAGAAGAAGAAACCTCCTGATGGAGGAGAAAACACGTTGAGAAGATGAAGATAGGGTTTGGGCCAGCCCAACCCAATTTATGGCTCCTTGCACCACCTGGTTTCATCCCACACCTCCCGTCTATTTTTATTTTACTTTATTCACTTCCATAATTGTTAACCCCACATCCCTTATGTATTTGATTTTGTTGCTGGCAATGCGCCATTTTTATAACTACAACATATGTTTTAATATTTCCTGGTTTTAAAGAACCTTTCACATTTGAAACTGATCAGATAATGGTAATTCTGAGACTATAAGCTCAAAATTCACATATTGAAGATGATATTTTTGAAAAAAAATAAAAAAAAATACATTAATGAAAAAAAGACAAATATAAATATAAAAGAAAAATTATATCAACAAATAAATGTATTGGTGTCAATAGAAAAAATTAATTAACAGTGTCAAGTAAAAAATTGTGTTTAACATTATTTGTAAACACACTTTTCGTGTTAACAAAATAACTTTAAGTAACAACCACTCAAAAATAACACTAAACTATATTGACAAGCAACGACAATTGGAAAAAAAAAATCAACTTTAACATAAAAAGAACTTTAATCAATATCAATCTTAAAAAATTAATTGACCTAAATTGCTCAAATATAAGAAAAAAAACGTGAAAAAGGAAAATAAATATAAAAAATCAAATATTATAAAAAATTTGGATTCTTATATTTTATTAAAAAATTAAAATTACCTAATTTTAAATACTCTTTAAATTTATTGAATTTTAATTTGTAATATTCTCTATTCAAACTATATATTTTATGATAAAAGATTTCAAAAACTCTCAAAAAATATCAATACTATCTAAAAATTCTTCATCCAAATATTTAAAAGTTTTACTTTCATGAAAAGGATTCATTCACGAACTATTATAAGTCCGCATTTAATACATTAAAAATATATTTTGTTATGCTTTATATTACGCTTAAATATATTATCCACAATAAACTATTGTACTATTAAAAAAAATTATTACATTATTAAAATACTCTTAAGTGTTAACTAAAAAACTTTAACTAAGTATGAATACAAAAAATATTAATTAACATCAAATGATTCTTCTGAGAAAAAAAAAATCTATGAACAAAAAAAAATGAATATATTAAAAAAAGAGAAATTATGAACATTTCAATTTTTTTTTTTTGACAAAATTTAGGTATATTCAATTTAATTGGTCAAAATAATCCATAAATTTATTGAACTTCAGTTCATAAATTCCTTATTCAAATTAAATATATTTTATGGTAAAATATTTTAAATCCTCTTTAAAAAATCAATACTATTTAAAAAATCTTTATCGAAATACATAAAAATTTTACATAACAAGAAGGATTAATTGAGGTGCTATATTCGGTTCCCATTTATTAAAATATAAAACATATATTATGATACCCGTTGTTATATCATACTTAAATTTACCTACAACAAATAATTTTATTATTAAAGAAAAAATTTGGCTTGCACTATTAAAATGATTATTTTACACTTGAAACAAAAGAAAGAAAAGGAAAAACTCAAAAGCAAGCATGCATTGTTGATTATTACATGCATGCATGCATGCGATCTGGTTTTTCTCTTCATTCTCACCAAGGTACGTGATGACCACGTTCCGATTTGAATTCTCCTTTTTCTGAATTCCAATCTCTGAACAACAACAACAATAACATCACAATCTCACGGCCATTTTCATCTTCGACTCATCACTAAACAAACATCATTCTCGCCATTCTGAATTCCGATTCAACAAATTAACCTCACCATTCGCATTTGGTATATTCGATCCACGCGCCAACGGCGATCTCGAATGTGGAAATCCGAAATTGGAAAATCTTCAACCTCGAGGATCGTTTCCGTGGGAGATAGATCTTGGAGTTTGAATAGAGCAGAAGTTAGGGTTTCGCATTAGCTAGGAGATAGATCTCGGAGTTTGAATACAAAACGCTATGGTTTCCCTCGCGATTGCAACATCGCTGATGGCGTCGTCGGGGCGAGAGTGGAATCTCGCGCGTTGGTGAAAGAACTCTTTACTCCGATGGGCAACAACTGCGTGGGACCGAACGTCGGTAACGGCTTCCTCCAGTCCGTTACGGCGGCGGTGTGGAAAACGCGCCCGCCGGAGTCCCGCCTTCCACCGCCTTCCGCCGATTCCAAAACCTCGACTCCGGTAGCAAACGCCCAGAAAGCCTCGGAACCCGCGCCTTCAAAACCGTCGGATCCCCCGAACCGGGTGCAGAACACGCCGCCCGAGCCGGTCAAAATGCCCGAGCCCCTGGACCACGAGAAGCCGGCGTCAAGCCACCCGGAGTCGACCCCTGACAAGGCTAAGAAACCCACGCACGTGAAACGGAATTCCAGTATGGGACTACAAGTGGATTCGGTGCTGGGTCGAAAAACAGAGAATATGAAAGAGTTCTTCAGCTTGGGGAGGAAGCTAGGGCAGGGGCAATTCGGGACGACGTTTATGTGCGTGCAAAAGGGGACGAACAAGGAGTTCGCCTGCAAGTCCATCGCGAAGCGGAAGTTGACGACGCAAGAGGATGTGGAGGATGTGAGGAGGGAGATTCAGATCATGCACCACTTGGCGGGGCACCCCAACGTGGTTCAGATCGTTGGGGCATACGAGGACGCCGTTGCGGTTCACCTCGTGATGGAGCTCTGCGCAGGAGGGGAGCTCTTTGACAGGATCATACAGAGGGGGCATTACACCGAGAGGAAGGCCGCGGATCTTGCTAGGTTGATTGTTAGTGTGGTGGAGGCTTGTCACTCTCTTGGGGTCATGCACAGGGACTTGAAGCCCGAGAATTTTTTGTTCATGAATCAGCAGGAAGAATCTCCCCTTAAGACCATTGATTTTGGACTCTCCGTGTTCTTTAGACCAGGTATTCCCCCCCTTTTTCTAAGTGGATCCTTGGTGTTAAGAATCACAGTTTTAGGGACAAAACTTACATCTAGGAAGTGTGTTTATTTTATTAAATTTAGTTTCATGTTGGTATAATGAAGGTCTAACTTAAATGTTAACATAGATGAAAAAAATTATGATTTGTTAGATCCTGTTTTACATGCTCAGTCAAATTTTCTAGTAGATATTAGTAACTGATATATCTAGTGGATTATTCGCATCAAATCATGATAATTTACGAAGGTTATTGAAACTCCAATCTTTATCAGAGATCAATACTAAAAATATCTAAGTTTTGTCCTTAAGCGGAAATAGTTAAACTAAAGTCCGTAAGAACTTATTATGTAATAGCTTCAGTTTAGTTTTGGATAAATTCCTCAATAAATAGTTATTAAAGAAATAAGTAAAATATATTAAACTTTTTGTATGAGCTAAGATCAACTTATGAACCTTGACTTTGAAGAGAAGTACAATAATCCTAAAGCATTTAACAAAGTTCAAGTCTGTAAGTTGATTTTTTTTGGGTAATTCTGTTAATGATATGATGTATCAACTGGTTTTGAAAATGACTAATCTCTAAGGGAGAACTCGACTCACCATTTTTAGCAGAGTCTCCCTGCTCAACTATGTTTATTCTATCGAAACATTAATAGGAAGGCGAATCCATATCACTTATACCAACAATAGTCGATATGCAAGCACATTTTAATTTATGAAGAAATCTTGATTTATTTATCTTTTTATTATTTTTCTTCTGTAAATACTTATTTATTGAGAAATTCATTTAAGCTGACCTTATTCACAAGCTTAGTAACGTAAGAAAAACTTTTTACTATGTCATAAGTTTAAATAAGTTCTGTAGAAGCTATTACCACCGTCATCTTAATAGTATTGAAGTTTATAATGATCATGAAGGGCTGGGAGAGACATCTAACGATCTATTAATTGTACTTGCTCAAATATGTACTATGCTACCTGAATAAATGAATTTGAAATGATAGAAAACAAACGGTTTTGATCTAAGAGAGTTATCCATGTGATTGGAGTGGGATACATGTTTCTAGTGTCATAAATGAGCAAATTTATCAGTTACATTTGTGCATCGTTTTTGTTTAGGGTGGTCTGTGGTTTCCGGTTCTGTCTGCTATTGAATCTGGAAATCGATTATTTTCTGTTTGCACAGGTAATTTTGTTAATTTGGAATTGCGAACACGTTTGCTTTCTCCTCTTTGTTGTCCACTACGAATATAGAGTAAAGACATGGCTCTTTCTTGTCTCCTCTTGTGGTCATTTGTTTTCATGAACATTTTCCTCTTGATGCTTTAATACTGTCAATTCAAGGCAGAAATTTGATGTTTTGACTCATGTTTTTTCTACACTCTATTCCTAGTTACATTGACTTTTATTTCCAAAATTAATGCTTTAGATAAAGTAATTATTCTTGTGAACTACTGCTAAGTCAGTTAGTAACTTTCTTTAGCTTATGTCAGGACATTACTATGGCTACTTTATGTTAATTAAAGGAAAGAGAATCTGTTTGTCTTCCCTTAAACTGATCGAGACTCGAGGAGGAAAGCCAATTTCAAATTTGCTAGTTTAGATATACAGAGGGAAGACTGATCTGCTAATGCATAGATTTGTATTTTACAAAATCAACTCAACAGGTTGCTTACTAAGAAATTAAAGAATCATACAAGCGAGCAGCAATAAAAATAAGTTATACAAGCAAAAACGAAAGAATCTGTTTAACAGTTGTGCACGTCGGGTAATAGGGCCTATATTTATGGAATTCTATAGTGGAGAAAGATGGTGGATGATTTGCTGACCATGTTAGCTAAATACTGAATTAGTGTGCGAGTGTACTGCAGGGGTTGGTATGGCGGGTGCATTTTAGATGTTTAAGTCATTTCATGCATGTAGGATATCCTGTTATAGTGCTACTTCATCAAAGATATGTTCTCTTAACTTACTAGGAGGGACTCCATTTCGTTTAACTATGCCACTCTTTTGCTTTCGCCTTTTATTTGGGATTTGACCTTTCCAAATTCAGATTAAGAAAATGTTCATAACTTCAGGTGAAACATTCACTGATGTGGTTGGGAGCCCATACTATGTGGCCCCTGAAGTTTTGCGGAAGCACTATGGTCCAGAATGTGATGTTTGGAGTGCTGGGGTGATCATCTATATTTTACTCAGTGGAGTTCCCCCATTTTGGGATGGTGAGAGTGCTATACCATTTAATTTCATCATGCTATACTTGCTCATAAATACCTGATATGTTTGGTGTATGGATCAGAAACGGAACAGGGAATATTTGAGCAAGTTTTGAAAGGAGAGCTTGACTTTGTTTCTGAACCCTGGCCAAGCATATCTGAAAGCGCAAAGGATCTTGTTCGAAGGATGCTTATAAGGGACCCTAAAAAGCGGCTGACAGCACATGAAGTTCTTTGTGAGTATGCATGTCTCGTTGATGCTACTGGGCCTGATTTATTTTGGAAAAGTTTTCTCACCCTTTTGTTCTCAGAGATCAATTTCAAATCATTTTATAGATTGTCTAGTTCTTAGGATTTTCTTTTTTAACAATTTGCATTCATGTGGACGGACTATCTGATCAAGAACTACTTACTATAAACTAACAGCTATTATGATGATAAACTGTCTCCTTTCCTATAATAAAACAAAAAAGCTTGACCTGTCCGCTTTTGCCTCCCCTCCCTTTTCGGAATGAGAAATATTCGGGCCATGAATTTCAAACGGCTCCTACCGAATAGACATTACCACAATATTCAGAAGTTAAACCAAAATTTTGAAGTTTGCCTTGTCAGTGGAGATTTTCTGATTTTGATTTTTCAGATGAAATAGTATCCTACTTCACATATGGTGCTTTCTTTTGGAATGCCTCTGTTTTATTTCTCACATTATTACATGGAAACTCTGTACCGCATAAATATAATTTTGAAATTAGAAATATATTAAAGATATTTATGATTGAATCACTACATTTTTTTCTCCCAAAAATGATATTAAAACTGCTTGACAATATTATTATAATAAAATAATATAACTTTCAAACTTCATGTGTTGTGAAAAAATTATGGAAATAACCAATATATCAAGTATATCAGCAAAGAAAAAAGGTTTCAAGAACGTATAATTTTATGCTGAGGCACTGATAATGGTTTCTCGAAGTGACACAAAGTGAAGCATCATGATCTATTTATTCGATTCACTTTCTGGACACAATAATCATTCATCTGATTATTTTCAATACGAACCGTAATTTATTTTGTTTCAAAATTGAAGCATATCCATCTTCATTTTTAAATATACAAATACAGAAGCTAAGGTTGATGATATGCAGGCCATCCATGGGTGCAAGTCGGAGGCGTTGCTCCTGATAAGCCACTTGATTCTGCTGTCTTGTGTCGTTTGAAGCAGTTCTCTGCAATGAATAAGCTAAAAAAAATAGCCATTCGAGTGAGTATCCACTATTTATTTAAGAATAGAAATACATTGCAGGTGCCCAAGAACCAGCTTATTTTATTAGTTTTCAATATAACGTTATCATTCACTATATATTGACAAAAATAGTCTAGCTGATTAAGCCTCGGACATTTGAATATTGTCGACAATATTGAACATTTTGCCAGTTGAAGATAATTGCTCCATTCAAGCAGTGGTTTGACTTGCTGTATTATCCCTTGTCAGGTAATTGCTGAAAGTTTGTCTGAGGAAGAAATTGCAGGACTGAGAGAAATGTTCAAGATGATAGACACAGATAATAGCGGACAGATCACTCTTGAGGAACTGAAAAATGGTTTGGAGAGAGTGGGTTCTGTTCTTAAGGATTCTGAAATTGCTTGGTTAATGCAAGCGGTAAGTGCTTGCCTGAAATCCAAATTGGTCGTTCTATGTGCTACTGTTTCTTGTACTAAAGGACATGTGACTGGTTGTAGTTTGATTACTTGGAATACAATTGGACTATTTATGAACTAATGCGCTCGATTCAATGATTGATTTCATTAAGTAATTCATCAAATCAATCTTTTTGCTTTCTTATTTATATAATGCAGGCAGACGTTGATAACAGTGGTACCATAGACTACGGTGAATTCATAGCAGCTATGGTACACCTAAACAAGATCCAGAAGGAAGATCATCTATATGCAGCATTCACATACTTTGACAAAGATGGGAGTGGATACATTACACCCGATGAGCTCCAACTAGCCTGCGAACAGTTTGGCTTGCAGGATTTTCACCTGGATGAGATAATACGTGAAATTGACCAGGATAATGTAATATATTGCATTCCAGTGGTTTAGTTTTTTGTTTTCTTTATTTGACATGTATTCTGCACTGTTTTCAGGATGGACGCATTGATTACAATGAGTTTGTTGCCATGATGCAAGATACTGGATTTGGCAAAAAGTGATTTTAGACATCATGAGTAAAATGTATGGACCCCTTCAAGCATTTGTGATCTATTGATCTTGCCAAATGAGAACTTGATAAACAGTCTCACTCTCACAGCTAGCATAATCTCTTGCAGACGGCAGGTTATGTAAGTACATGCATGCACTTAGAAAAATTGTTTGAGCTTCAAGGAGAGGAAGCTTGAATGGCATGATAAACAGTGTGTATGTATTTACAAATCATTTTTTTGTTGAATATATAACCTAGAGCAACAGATCACAGTTTTTCCCGTTGAATCTGTAACCCTTTTGTGGGGTAAATGGATGGTAGAACGATTTTTCAGCATGTGCTCTAATGATGTTAGAGTGCTGGTTCGCACTCTACATCAAATTGGTGACAAATTTCGGAAACCAATGTTGAAGGGCATGCATTTACGAGAGATATGAATGTTCTTCCAGCTGAGAAGTTCCTGAGTCTTTAAAGCCATGCTATGCCATCCCATCTTTCAGTCACTCTCAAACCATGTGCTCGTGCTGAATATCATGTTGTATCAACTCATGTACCCTGTTTGCATTCGTGTATAGAGCCAACTTATCTGTACCTTTGGTTTAAGGATTCTTCACTTTAAGTGTATACACATTTTTGTTCTTTTGTAACTTCCTATTTTTGACCAATGATACTAGTGGATGAATTTGATGAGAATCAAGAGATGAATTTGGAGCATTGCAAAAGCTGTACACCAACCTTTACTTTCTTTCATTTGGTTTAGCTTTTAACTTTTAACTTTTAAGTCCTTAGTGTGCTGGATCATCCAATTAACTGACTTGACTGAAGCAGGTTTCCTTCCACCATTGATTCAATCTTTCAACATCATAACATCAAGCAAAAGGAAATACATGAAAATACAATAATATTTTAGACGAACTACTTTCTTAACTACTTGGTCTTTTAGCTGGGCAAACTTCACATTTTTAGTTCTATGTTTTAACATTTACTCATTTAGTCCTTTTCTAAGTTCTGCTAATTACTTTATTTTAGTTCTCATCTGAATTTAAACTCCAGGAAATAGAGGAGACTTAAAATTATATGTAGGAATTACAAATAGTTAGAATGGGATTTGTAAGAATTAAAATAAGTAATTTTGAACTATAAGGCCTAAATGTGTAATATCATTGTTTTAGTCAAGTTCGTGTTTTTCATAATATCGTTTGACCTAAGAAATTTTTTTGGTTATAGTACATGAAATTAAATATCGTTTGAATCTTGCAGATGAAAAATATATATTCTTGAATGGCATGAAAATAGAATAGTTTTTATGCGAAATAGTTTTTTTTTTTTTATTGTATCAATCTATTTCATTAGCTCAATAATTTTTTTCGAAAAATTAAAATTTAATTTAACCATATATTCATAAACATTAAAATCTTGTTTTATCCAAAATTCATTTTCAATTATATTAGGAATTAAAATTCGCAAGAAGGAGACAAGACAAGTAAGATTTGAATTTTCTATTTAATAGAAAAATTAAAACAAAGAGGGACAATTCGGACTGAAAAGAAAATGGTTTCACATATAAATTTCCTATCTATTATGTTATTTTGGTATCAGGAACACAGAGCTAGGGATTGATTTCCGCTAACTCCTCACAATGTCTCTCTTCTTCTGTTCTCACTCATTTCCCTAAGAACATAAAACTGAAGAATTTTCTTTTGAGTTGTAAAAAACGCGACATCTCTTTGCTTATCCACGTATTTGCACAACCTCTGATTTGTATTGTTGTTTTTGTTTTCGCAGGAAGCAAAAAGTGTCTTTTGAATTCAACAAGAAAAATGTCAGGGTATGCTCAATTTTTCCGTAGCGATCTTCTTAGCTGGTTTATGGATGCAACTCTCTGTCCCTTTATTTTTTATCCAATATTTAGTAGAAATACCTATCATGTTATTGTTGCCTGACAATGGTTCCTTCAGAGTGGTAAGTTTGGTAGTGAGGATATACATACTAATTACAATGTCTGTTCTTAGGTTGGATTTGGTAGTTTCGATTTTCGATTTTAACGCATTGATGGTTATAACTGGAATGGTTTAAACACTTCATGTTGTTTAAATTATTTAATTGGAATTGGGTTTTGATGTTGAAGCTGGATGGAGTATTTGTTCCAATTTCCATTGTGATTCACTCTTAACATGATTCTTTGTGTAACACAGTTGCAGTCCAAATAAGAGGTTTTTTGATTGAGAGGGGAGAAAATGCGTCGTTTGATTTTGATTTCATCACGTTCAAATCTGCTTCCACCTTTTCAATTTCAAACCCTATCCACAACCACCGTCACAGAGAGGCCATTTCCTCCTCCTCCGCCTCCCGATGAGGCCACCGTCCGCCAAACGCTGCTCTCCTTCAACAATGATTGGAAGCGAGCCCTGGAGTTCTTCGACTGGGTGGAGGAAGCTCACTCCCACTGCAACTTTCGCCACTCCACCGACACCTTCAACCTCGTACTCGACATCCTGGCCAAGTTCTTCGAGTTCGATCTCTGTTGGCACCTCATTCGCCGCATGCACTCCCGCCCCTCCTCTCCCCCCAACCACACCACATTCCGTGTCATCTTTAAGCGCTATGTTTCCGCGCATCTTGTCCAAGACGCCATCGACACCTTCCACCGCCTCGAAGAGTTCAACCTCAAGGATCACACCTCCTTCTCCCACCTCATAGACGCCCTCTGCGAGTACAAGCACGTCGTCGAGGCACAAGACCTTGTCTTCTCTAAAGACATGCCCGTCGACGTAATTGGAAACACCAAGATCCACAACATGGTTCTCCGTGGGTGGTTCAAATTGGGGTGGTGGAGCAAATGCAACGAGTTCTGGGAGGAGATGGATAGAAAAGGGGTTCAAAAGGATTTGCACTCGTACTCAATTTACATGGATATCCTGTGCAAAGCGGGAAAACCTTGGAAAGCTGTCAAATTGTTCAAAGAGGTTAAGAGGAAGGGTTTCCAATTAGATGTTGTGGTTTATAACATTCTCATTCGAGCCATTGGTCTTTCCCAAGGGGTTGATTTCTCGATCAGGGTTTTCCGTGAAATGAAGGAGTTGGGTATTAACCCCACTGTTGTCACTTACAACACTTTGATTAGGCTTTTGTGTGACTGCTACAGACACAAGGAGGCACTTGCCTTGCTTCGAACCATGGCTCGGGATGCTTGCCACCCCACTGCCATTTCTTACCATTGTTTCTTTGCCTCTATGGAGAAGCCTAAACAGATACTTGCCATGTTTGATGACATGATAGAGAGTGGGGTTAGGCCTAGCATGGACACCTATGTCATGCTCCTCAACAAGTTTGGTAGGTGGGGGTTTCTTCGCCCGGTTTTTATGATATGGAATAGAATGGAACAACTTGGGTGTAGTCCTGATGCAGCAGCTTACAATGCCTTGATAGATGCCCTTGTAGACAAGGGGTTGATAGATATGGCTAGGAAGTACGATGAGGAGATGTTAACGAAAGGACTTTCTCCTAAGCCAAGAAAAGAGTTGGGGACAAAGCTTTTAGGAGGAGAATCTGCTGATTTATTGGACGGGTATTCTCAAAGTACCATACAGACACAAAACGTTCCACTAGTCTAGACAATGTACTTCAGTGGCTTAAGGTCTGGTTTCTCAAAGATTCTATACTATTTTGTGTTTTTGAATCTAGCACACTTTTGCAAATTGGACTAATGCTAGTCTTGGTTTTACTGAGCGCAGATGAACTGGAAAGTTTTGTGGTCTATAATAGAAAGTCTGAAATGTACTTGATACAAAAACTTTATACTCGTATATTTGACCAGACATCCGGAGGAGAAGGGCACATTCCGAAGTTGAAGATATTGAGGAAAGGTAAAAGCCATCCATTTTTGTGTGTTTGATAACAGCTTTATTTTGACAAATAAGACTGAAGTTGAAATTAACAAAATGATTACCTTTTTATTTGGTGACAAGTGAAATTAGAAAAGTTTGAAAAATTCTGTTTGCACTTCAGTAGGAGTGGAGAGTCCAACCAAAATACTAGCTCGTTAGTTGGGAGAGATCCACTACTTAAGTACCACTTCAAGTAGGTCATCCTATAATGTTGGACTCCTAACGTTAACACTTTCTTTTAGGGCCTATGATTAGGTTTCATTCTATAGGCACTAATCCGGTAGTAGCCATTTTTTCTTTAGATGGCTTCAATCATATAGGCAGCTATTTCCATTGTATAGTGAGGTAAATATTTGAACATGTGCAGGTGTTCCGATGAAAAGAATCCCAAGGGCATAACCCTACACCTTTTCAAACCAGAAGCTGAAAGATTTGGGATTGGAATTCACTCCAGTGAGTCAGTGTCTGTATGAAACAGTTAAGAGTCTGCAGGAGAAGGGCATCTTCCTCTTTCAACTACAGTGAAACCATAAACAAGGTTGCCCCTTTTGTTTAATTTGTCAACACCAGTTTAATTCAGGACAAGAAGCTGCAGCTTTTAACAATCTGGGCTAGCTCATGTTATGTTATAAGAGAGTCCTACAACAGTAAACTGTATTTGGATTTTGTAAAAAAGACATCAACCATATTGTTGCCATTTATGGACTTAATGATATTTTTAATTTTGTTTATAAATAACACTGTCACCAGCAAAAATCTCCGTCTTCTTGATGGGGAGAAGAATGTTAGCTAAACACTGAATTCAAAAGAGAGTCCTTCTCTATTACAAGGAAATAGAGTGAAAAGGAAAGAATTCAAAAGGAAGAGATCCCTCATTTGTCCGTGGGAAATAGAGTGAGAAGGAAGAATTTCATAAAAAAAAAAGATATATTTGACTAAAGAAAAGATAAGAAAACAAATAAAGAATTTCAAACTTTAAAATCATTGTTTTTAATTTTAATTTTTACTTATTTCCTTTTTTAAACCAAACACTTGATTGCTATTTCTATTTACAGTATTTAATCAATCTCTCTTCTCTCTTCACGCTTGTTGGTGTTCATTGCGTTCCATTTCTTGCTCAAAAGGTCAGTTAGATTTAGATGATTTGTTTATGATTGGTTAACTACTCGTTAAAGATTATGCCATTTAAAATGTTTAAACTCAGTCAAAAGGTCATATAACACTTGACACATCCAATACGTTCATATATATATATATATATATATATATATATATATATATATATATATATATATATATATATATATATATATA
>Ga0209589_1010074_pt1 | contig 13921 bp, 6 predicted proteins | sample CowpeawhiteBW_FD_187525 | JGI IMG/M metagenome (GOLD analysis project Ga0209589, IMG submission 187525) | Root nodule microbial communities of legume samples collected from California USA - Cow pea white BW (SPAdes) (version 2) | ecosystem: Host-associated > Plants > Roots > Nodule | place: USA...
TGATTTTTGAGTGTGCATCAATATTGGTATTTTCAGATGTTATATATTATATTCATCCAGATTACAGACAAGGGAGATAGATGAAATTCAATCCCAGTTTCTTTTACTGTATTTTTCTAAACTTTTCTGCTTTTACTATATTAATTTCATGCAATAGTTAATGTCAAATCAAATTAAAATCTTTGTATATATATGCTGATCGAGATAATTAGTTATTTTAACTGAATCCGTTCCTCGTGGGTTCGACACTCCTACTTTAAATCATTATACTACAATTGACTTTTGGTACGCTTGCCAAGAGGCCAACACTTGTAAATATATATATTAATTAAAAGGTGTTTCTACATTTTACTATAAATCACCTATTAACTGAATATTTAAAAAATTATTAGTTTAACTCAGTTAAGTACTTGATATCATTGATCTTGATCTAAGTTTCCTTATCAACTAGTAAAGGAATTTATATTTAAGGATACAATTTAGAAGGTAATTATTATAATAGTTAATGATATACATATCACAATAACATAGGTGGAGATCTACTTACTATATGAGTAAATGAAATTAATTACTCTCAATATCAACATTTAATCTATTATATATAATAAGAAATCATGGCCATCGTAAATTTTTTCACATTCTCATTGATATATAATAATATATTTTATTATTTTAAATATAAAACATATAATAATATATTGAATTAAATATATGTTTTTGACTTCTTAACTTTTAGTCAAAATTGGAATTATTCTTTTTTTGAAATTTTAGACAAATTTAGTTTCACATATTTAGAAATGCATGGATTTAGTTATCTTAACTAAATTTTGTTAAGTTTATTTAATATTTACACGTGTTCGTCAGCTCACATTGGAGTAGAAATGTGTAAAACAGTATAAACAACTTAAATGTAATTTTCACTTAAAGTTAAGAGATCCAAAACATATTTAACTCTAATATATTTTTATTATTTTAATATATAATAATATTATATATATATATATATATATAATATAGAATAATACATTTTTATTGTTTTAAAATATCAGATATAAAACAAACAGATACTAAATTTGAAAATATGAAGAAAGATATAACTTTTTTTACTTATTTGTTCACTTGTTTTTATTTACCAATTTTTTTTAAATAAGTTGCTATTATCATATTCAAAAGAAACCTAGTTCAAAATTTCAACTTCATTATTGTGTTATGGACGTTCTTAACCATTTAAATTTAAAGAATTTATCTATTATATTTGAATTATGTCAATATTTGACAAGAATAAGAATTACATTTTACTTACATTGAAGTTTTTTTTGTTGTTGTGAGAACCTATGACATTGTGGAGTGACTGTGTTTTAAAAATAATAAGATCCTATTAATTTAATAACAAAAAGCTTATAATGATGTTATGATTTGATCATGTTTGTGATGTTTATGTATGTATGATGATTTATTAAATAAAATATTGTACAAAGGAAAAAAAAATGAACTCTAAGTTTGATGATTTTAAGATTTTGGTCAACCTGTGTTTATTATTTTGATAATTTATTAATAAAATATTATGTGTGTTAGAAGTAGGCTTAACCCTAACTCAACACCACAAAACCAATTTATAAGGTGAGGATTGCACTCACTTATATATTGTGAATTGACCTTATCTCTAGTCGATGTGGAACTTCCAACAATGTGCATCTCACATTACAAAATACAAACACTTCCTTTTTAGTGCTATAATTTATTTAATTATCTAAATGTTTTCTTTTTCTGCAAAGATAATTAAATGTTTACTATCTTGTAACTCACAAGCTGTTATTTGTGAAAATGAATGGCTACCGTTCAGAGTTTTTATTTTATTAAAAAATATGCAAAAGCATCGTTACATAAATTGAAATTCTAAATTAATTTAAAATTTTACATTGAATAGAAAATAAAAAGGAGGAAAATGGAGAATATATAAGTGGAAGAATTAAAAAATGTACGGTGTTACATATTTTAATTAAAGGTCACTGCAAGAATAATGATTAGTTTGAGTGATAAAAAATATGTTTAGACACCAATTTTCTAATTAGAAATAAATTTAGAGACTAATTTAGTAGTCAAAGTTTTAATAGTTAATGTTAGTGACCAATTTAAATATTAATTTATAATAAAGACTATTTTAATTACTAATTTAAAAATCAATTATAATTTTTATTCATAATAGAAACTATTTTAGTTTTCAATAATCTTTAGTTTATAAATTGTTATCTAAATTAGTCATAGTGACTAGTTATGTTTAGTCACTAAAACTAATTATTATTTAGGATTTTTTTTTTGTAGTGGTTGGTGTTTTACTTTTTGAGGCATTGATTAAAGAATTATTAATATTCATTTGTTCCATAGTTTACATTGAAAATTAAAATAATTAAGTATATTAATTAAAATAGCATAAATACATGTAACAAATTTTATGAAAATAAAAATACTCTTTTAAATTTTAAAACAATAACTTTCTGATATAAAACAAAACTTTAGAATTTTTAATAATAAAAGAAAATCTCTACTTTAATTGTTTTTTTTTTACTTTGTAGGTTTAACACGATTTTTTTGTGATTTTTTCTGTTAATTGAAACTTTTTTTGTTTAATTATATTTAATTTTTAGCAATAATAAAATTTAATTATTTGATTATTTTTTAATTTTTATTGGTGAACAACAAATAAAATATTAAACACACGTGTATAATCGTTCTTGATATTTTTATCCATTAAATAAAATAAAATTACAATAATGATAATTAAGTTAAATTTTATTTAATATTACACTTATTATCTATTTTTATAAAATTAAATGCATATTAATTATCTTTAACAAGTGTTCTGGTTAACATTTTTTTTTAATATATATTTATTTATGACTCATTAATGCCAAATTTTTGTGATGTCTCCCAAAGACTCACAAGCTGTATCAAAGAAAATTTGGTCTTAATATCAACTTGGACCAGTACCACATAAAATAGGTGGAAATCATTAAATTTATGAATATTTTGTATCAAAATCTTTCATTTAAGGAAAATGAGTCATATCTTATAACAATGATACAACAAAATGATCATCAATATACCCAGGATTAACTAGAAAAATGTTTTCGTTTGAGAATGAGATATACTCAATATTTTTTTAAATATATGTTAAAAATGAATTATATTTATAAAAGAAAAGTTATAAAATGTTTATATTTTAAAAATTATTAATTAAAATAGATAAGAAAAAAACTATGTAATATGAGTAATACTCATTACCTTTTATTCTTAGATATTTTCAAATTAACATAAAGTAATTCACTTAAATATAATTTAAGTCAATGTTTCCTCTTTTTGTTTTGGTTCTTATAGGGTTATTTTTTTCTTATTTTAAATATTTGATTCTTTTATTGTTCTTTTTCGATCCTTATTATTAATTATCAAATATTATTAGTTGAGTAGAAAAATATTAATTAAAATCATTAGATCATGGTTAAATTAATGTATAATTTAATTGATATTTATGTTTTATAGATAATAAACAAAATAACCTCATTCATCTTAAAAATTTTGTTTTGACATAGGTGTAACTTAAGAATCTAAATTCTAAGAGAATACATGCACACAGAAAAACACTCTTACTGCTAAGACACTCGGGTGATTTCTCATTCTACAAAATAAATAATATTTTGAAAAAGTTTTATTTGACAAATTTTAACGAATAGTCATTTTTGGTAAAAGAAACCTTAAAATTTTATTACTTTATTTTTTAACTCTCATACAAAAATAAAAAATTAATCTGTTTAGTAATTTTGTCAATTTAAAATATAGTTATAAACAGATAACTTATTCGAGAAATTATTTAATTTTTATTTGGTGAATCTGACCAGATTAATCTTGTTTTTATGTATTTTCTTTCATAATGAAAAATTAATCAAGGATCACGTAGTTCTTGATGAAAACCTATTTGAGAAATTATTTAATTTTTATTTGGTAAACTCGACAAGGATTGACCATGCTCCTACTACATATTTACATTCATAATGAAAATCATGGATCACGTAGTTTTTAACAAAAAAAACTATTTGAGAAATTATTTAATTTTTATTTGGTGAACTCGACAAAGATTAACCTTGGTCCTATGTATTTTCATTCATAATAGAAAATCAGGATGACATAGTTCTTAATGAAAATACTATTTGAGAAATTATTTAATTTTTATTTGGTGAACCTGACAAGTATAGACATTGCTTATATGTATTTCATTTCATAATAAAAAATAAAGGGATCATGTAGTTCTTAATGAAAAAAATATTTGAGAAATTATTTAATTTTATTTTGGAATTTTGGTTCCGACAAGGTTTGACTTTGGTCCTACGTATTTTCATTCATAATTGAAAAATTAGGGAGCACGTAATTCTTAATGAAAAAACTATTTAAAAAATTATTTAATTTGTATTTGGGGAAACCGACAAAGATTGACCTTGTTCCTACGTATTTTTATTCATAATAAAAAAATCAAGGATAACAATAGTCCTTAACGAAAAAACTATTTAAGAAATTATTTAATTTTAATTTAGTGAACTTGACAAGAATTGACTTTACTCTTACATATTTCCATTTATAATGAAAAATAAAGGATTATATAGATTTTAATGAAAAAACTTTTGAAAAGTAATTTAATTTTTATTTGGTAAAGTCGATATTACTCTACATATTTTCAAGATAAAAGGAACAAAGACAATTAAGATAAAAGACAAAAAAAGTATATTGAATAATCGTACAAACATTTTTTGCTTATTGATTCATTCAGTACCTATGCAATTCATTTTTTTCTCTATGAATAAAGTAGAGTATTTTCTTGAATGAATCTTGTTTCTACATTTACAAATTTCTTTTTTCTCTTATCAAAGAAAAAAAGTACAAGAGGAATAATGTTATGTATTTTCATTCACAATTTAAAATTACTCACATAATTTTTAATAAAAAACCTACTTAAAAATGTAAAAACATGCGCAAAAAATAAAATATTCTGATGCATAAAGTTGACATCATTCTGATTCAACTTTCTGTAACACATGTGTTTCGGAAATAGTGGTACAACACCGAATTTATCTATTTTTAGGTGTTGTACAGTGAATTTACTTCACAATTTTATTCCCTTACAAATTTATTTTGTGACTACTTTTTGACGTGTATTTGTAAATATTAGAATTCTTAGTGATAACTATGGTTACCTATAGTTAGTTATAATGCTAAAAGTATAAATTATTAATTAATATACAATAAAAGATAACAAAATAATTCCAAATTAAGATTATACATTTATAGTTTTCAATTATTTAATTTTCACATTGTATCTAATTAAAAGATATTCAAGTAAAAATAATAAAATATGTTTATATTTTAAAAATTATTAATTAAAATAGATCAGAAAAAAACTATGTAACCTTTTATTCTTAGATATTTTCAAATTAACATAAAATAATTCACTTAAATATATTTTAAGTCAATGTTTCCTCTTTTTGTTTTGGTTCTTATAGTTTTTTTTTCTTCTTATTTTTAAATATTTGATTCTTTTATTGTTCTTTTTCAATCCTTATTATTCTTATAGTTTTTTTTTTCTTATTTGATTCTTTTATTGTTCTTTTCAATCCTTATTATTAATTATCAAATATTGTTAGTTCAGTAGAAAAATATTAATTAAGATATAATTAGATCACGGTTAAATTAATGTATAATTTAATTGGTATTTATGTTTTATAGATAATATAATATAACCTCATTCATCTTCAATTTTTTGTTTAAGAATCTAAATTCTAAGAGAATACATGCACACAACTAAACTTTTATCATTAACCGATTGAAAGATCATCTTTTTATGTTATTGAAAAGATCATTTCTTTGCTTTCAGAAGTTATTGAAACAACATCAACATTCAAAACTAAACCAGTGCATGGTAACACAAGAAAGAAAACACAATCTGATACACCAAGATCGAAGCTTTATTCATTCCTGTTACGACCATCATCGAGAACTTTCGATTTCTGAATCTGTGCTTCATTCTGTAGCAGAAAGGACTCAACAAGAAGGAGTGGATGATGATCGCGTGAACGTATTACCCTGGCCATGGCATCGTACTCCTCTGGCAAACCTTCCAAAATGGCTTCAATGTGTTCTTTCTCAGACACAGATTCACCCATTTGAACCAAAGAATCAACGAAACCTTTGATGGTGGCAACGTACTCCGAGATTGATTGAGTTTCCCTTTTCTTGGTGTTCTTCATCTCTGACCTAACGTGCCCCACCATGAGCTGGTGCAGTGTATCCCAGAGCTGCCATGAATGTCTGCATTGGAACACCAGAGGAAAAATGGCTGCGGATAAAGACGATTTCAGCCATGTCACCAGCATTTGATCTTGAACAAGCCATAGCTGATACTCTTGGGTTAAGATATCACGTGCACGATCTCTCTCGTTTTCGTATATCATGGGAATGCGAGGATTTTCAAGGAACTGCTTCAAATTGCGAGAAGCGATGACAGATTCTACTTGCTCCCTCCACGAAAGATAGTTCCTTCCATCGAGTTTAATGGGTAACTTCTCTGTGATAGTCACTGCAGATTTCAAAGAACCTTCACTGTTGTTGCCTTTAAGCGCCATGAAAATGCAGAGGAAGAAACGTTCTTTCTTCTTTGATTGTGCCCAAGAGTTAGTTCTTTCAGTTGTTTTGTTTCGGTTGCATGCACACATATATAGAACAAGATGCATTGTTACCAATTTTAACGTTAAGTTAGTTTGAGTTTTTAATTAAATGTATTTTTGTTTTGTTCAAATGATGTGGTCAGATGTTGACCTATTTTGTAGAGATATGGTACTAAATTGTAGGACATATGATTCCTTTAGTGGGTGCTGAAACTGCTTTTTGTGTCATCTAAAAAAACTACTTTTTTTTTAGTGTCTTACTGTTTTATGTCATCTAAAAACCAACACAAGATGTTATCAATATTTTGTGAAATATGTAAAATATATATATTGATTAAGATTTATGCGCAATAAACTATAAAAAAAAAAAAATTCTTCAACCTTTGATTAAACAATGTATACCTTACATTTATGATAACAAAATTTAACGTAAATAAGTCATGGACAAAACGTAAATATATTGATTGAAATTTAATTAATTCGACAGATATACATTTAGTAATGGTAAAGTTTTTATGTAATTTCATAATTGGCCTTTAATAACAATAGTTACTCGCAACACACAAAATCTTCCATTCTTGTATTTATACAACAAACTTTTCCACAATCTCTTTTTATATAGATAATGGCATTATTACCTACGGATGCTTTGGTGGGTAAAGAACATTTAGATACAAATTTTATTTCGTGCTAATTATTCATGGAAAACTGAACTTTTTCTTGTAGTGTTATATTTGTCATGTCAGATTATTTGGTATTTAGATAAGTTAATAATAGTAAGATAATTATTACAATATAAGATGACAGCAGATCAAGAAAACTTTAATTACTTTGTAATCAGAATATGAAAAACATGTATTTATTAAATTTGACATTATGAAGATAAACTTTGATGAGCAATATCTAAATAACTACATAATTTAGTATCACATTTTTCAAATCAATACTTTCTTTTGTTCTTTCTCTTAACCTCAGCATCTTTCTCTTAAGCAATGCATTGCCAACAAGCACATCCAACTCCAACATGTTTGAACAACAACCATTAATCATAAAAATCTTCAGAGAGGAAGAAAAGGGAAAAGGGAAAAAGGGTGGTGAAGAAGAGAGGAAGAAAGGAAAAAATGATGGAGAAAAGAAAGAAAGGAGACGGGATGAAGAAAGGAAAAGAGTAGTGGAAGGTGAATGGGGGAGAAGAGAGGGAGAAAGGGAAAAGGGCGGTGGAAGGAGGTGAGAGATGGAGAGAGGTGCATGAAAGTAGAAGGAGGAAAAAAACCAAAAAAAAATAAAAAGAATTTAAAAAGTAGAAGATAACCTAAATTTTAACATGTAGCACCTTACAAACGGTGTTAATGACAATTTAGAGTCATATAGAGTCTTTTTAAAAAAATAAAAATAAATAAGAACTTAATTCCTTAAAAAATAAATGTTGATAAACAATTGAAGGAAAGTCTTAAATATAAACCAAATTACTAATCAAGCTAATTAGATATATAATTTGTTTTATGAACCAAACACAATTTTAAAAATAGTTTATAGACAAAAACTATATTTAATATGAATTTTCAATATATTTTAAAATATCAAAATCAATCTATTTTTAAGAATTAATAGTAGCAAAATGAAGTAGAAAATCCAAATTCGAAACGTATTTTCAATAACTAAAGGCAAATGATCTTATAATCATAAAAAAAAAAAAGAACTCTTATTTGAAGTGAGTATTGAGCAAGCATAGTGTTTACAATTTGTAACTCTCTTTAAACATATTGGATTTGATTATTCAAAGTAAGGACATGACCCAAGGCACCATAAATGGAATCATTACTCCACATGTTAGCCTCAGTTAGAATGGAATCAACCATAATTTGTCTTTCATATGCTTTAGCACAATGTATCAATCTACACAAATTTGCCAAACCAAAAAGCCTACAAACATTCTCAAACTTCATTGACCTATTACTCACAAAATATTGTCCAAATTCACAAATACCATCGTGACGTCTATATTGATACCTACACGACAAACATGCAACGTTTCTATGTTCTTCACTCATTCTTTTTGCATAAATGTGTATATATGCTTCTATTATTACTATGAATATGGATATGAATAAATGTTCTTTCTGCTAAGCTTTTTGATTGCTTATGAGTGCAGAACATCATACACAACCAATGTATACATAGGAAAGACAATATATACATAGGAAAGACCAAAGGTTTCGTTATATGATTTTGGTCAAACTCTATTTATTAATTATTTTTTGTATGTAGGACGATTTATTAAATAAAATATTGTACAAAGGGGCAAAGATGAGCTCTAAGTTTGATGATTTTAAAATTTTGGTCAAATTGTGTTTATAATTTTTATATTTATTAATTAAATATTATGTGTATCCCTTATTACAAAATACAAACACTTCTTTTAGTGCTATAATTTATTTATTTATTTAAATTTTTCTGTTTTTGCAAACATAATTAAATGTTTACTATCTTGGAACTCATAAAATGTTATTTGCAAATATCAATATTGCTGTTGTTAATGAAATTGTTATTGGTATTAGAACTCCTTCATAGAAGCCTAATCCAGAACGTAACTGAGTGAGAGACAAACAGTGGTGAATGTGCGACCCACCTGTCACTTGTGAGTGTGATAGATCAAATGGTTGTGAGAGTGAGACCTGCAATCATCTCTATAGAAAAGAAGAAGAAACATGGCATAATTGAACAACGACAAATATGTGCAACCTACAATCCCTAGGTTTGATGGACATTATGATCACCGGGCGAAACTCATGAAGAATTTTCTTCGCTCTAAAGAGTATTGGCATTTGGTAAAGAGTGGAATCTCATTTGTTTCAACGACTGCATCAAAAGTTGAACTGAAGGCCATGGAAGAATAAAAATTGAAGGACATGAAGATAAAGAACTATCTATATCAAGCCATTAATCGTAGATTCTAGATACCATCCTTAATGACTATACGTCTAAAGATATTTGGAAATAAATAAAGCAGTAATTTCAAGGTTCTACAAGGGTGAAAAGGGCACAATTGCAAGCCTTGCGTCAAGATTTTGAAATGTTGCAGATCAGGGAAGATGAAACTGTGAATTCATACTTTGCTCGTACCTTGAAAATTGCTAAAAGTATGAAGGCATGTGGAGAAAGCATGCGAGAGAACATTATTGCAACAAAAATCTTGTGATCCATGATCCCTAAGTTTAATTATATTATGTGCTCGATTGAAGAATCCAACAACTTGGATACTATGATGATCAATGAACTACAAAGCAGTCTTGTAGTTCATGAGTAAAGGATGATGGGTCATGAAGAGGTGGAACAAGCACTGCAAATCACACATGAAGATAGGAGAGTAAGAGGAAAGGGTTCTTTCGGTGGCAGAGGAAGAGGAAGACAAACATTCAATAAAGCTGAAATTGAATGTTTTAAGTGTCACAAATTTGAACATTTTCAATATGAATATCCTACCTGGGAAAAAATATAAATTATGCTTTTAAGTGTCACAAATTTGAACATTTTCAATATGAATATCCTATATGGGAAAAAATATAAATTATGCAGAAGTGGAAGATGAGGTAGATAAGGAGGATGAGTTCTTGTTAATAGCATACCTTGATTTTAAGCAAGGAAAGAAAGAGGAATGGATTTTGGACTCGGGATGCAGTAACCATATGAGTGGTAACAAAGACTGGTTCTCAGAATTAGATAAGAACTTTCGACATACAGTAAAACTTGGCAATGACACTCGTATAGCTGTTATGGGGAAAGGAAGTGTTTGGTTGAATGTTAATAGATTCACAGAAGTAATTTCACATGTGTTCTACATTTCAGAACTCAAGAACAACTTACTAAGCATAGGACAATTCCAGAAGAAATGTTTATTTATACTAATTCAGAATGAGAAATGTAAAGTTTCTCATCCTAAAAGAGAACAAATTATGGAGATAGATATGAAGGGAAATAGGATGTTTGTACTTACAGCTACCATGGAAACATGGAATTCAACATGCTTCCAAATGGAACAAGAGGGAAGTTTACAAAAGAACTGTTTTGGAAATAGTGGTACAACACCTAATTTTTCTCTTATTTTTAGGTATTGTACAGTGATATCACTTCACAGTTTCATTCCCTCAAATTCTTTTCTAGTTACTTTTTGACGTGCATTTGTAAATATTGGAATTCTTATCGATAACTATGGTTACTTATAGTAAGCTATATAATGCTAAAAGGTACAAAAACATTAATTAATACAATAAAGATAACAGAAAATATTCCAAATTAATATTATACATTTATAGTTTTCAATTATTTAATTTTTACATTGTATTTAATTAAAAAATATTACAAATTATTTAGATGTTGCAATTTATATTAGATTTGTGACTGTATATGGATCAATTCAATATTACAACATTAAATTATCATAACATTTGTTTAATATATATTAAAAATGTATTCTATATTATAAAACTAAAAATAATAAAATTTGTTTATATTTTAAAAATCATTAATTAAAATAGATAAAAACTATATGTAATATGAGTAATACTTATTACCTTGTATTCCCTTTCTATTCTTAGATATTTTCAAATTAACATTAAAGTAATTCACTTAATATATTTAAGTCAACTTTTCCTTTTTTGTTTTGGTTCTTATAATTTGTTTTGGTAATTTTGAAATCTTTGATTCTTTTATTTTTATTCTTATTATTAACTATCAAATATTGTTAACTCAGTAGAAAAGTATTAATTAAAATAACATTACATCATGGTTAAATTAATGTATAATATAATCTTATTCATCTTCAAAATTTTGTTTTGACAGAAGTTGACTTAAGAAAATACATGCAGACATAACACTCTTAATTAATGCTCAGACACTTAGGTGATTTTTCATTCCGCAGATCATTTTCCTGACCGAATGAAAGAACATTTATCTGTAAGAAAGAAGAACTTAAAACTTCTGCAATATTGAAAACTTTATTCCATTGCTTTCAGAAGTTATTGAAACAACATTAACAACATCCACGCATCAGTCACAGAAACAAACCGAATTCAACAACAGTGACCACAGAATCTTGTTATTACAGTATTGTTAAACCAAGAATATCAATGGAAAGCTTATTCAAAACTAAACCAGTGCATGGCAATACAAGAAAGAAAACACAATCTGATACACCAAGATCGAAGCTTTATTCATTCCTGTTACGACCATCATCAAGAACTTTCGATTTCTGAATCCGTTCTTCGTTCTGCAGCAGAAAGCTCTCAACAAGATCGAGTGGAGGATCATCGCGTGAACGTATTTCCCTGGCGATGTCATCATATTCCTCTGGCAAACCTTCCAAAATGGCTTCAATGTGTTCTTCCTCAGACACAGATTCACCCATTTTAACCAAAGAATCAACAAAACCTTTGATGGTGGCAACGTACTCTGAGATTGATTGAGTTTCCATTTTCTTGGTGTTCTTCAGCTCTGACCTAAAGCTCCCCACATTGAGTTCGTGCAGTCTCTCCCAGAGCTGCCATGAATAATCGCATTGATACAACAAAGGTAAAATGACTGTGGATATAGTCGATTTGAGCCATGTCATCAACATTTTATCTTGAACATGCCATATCTGATAGTCTTGGGTTGAGTTATCACGTACACGATCTCTCACCTTTACGTATTTGATGGGAATGATAGGATTTTCAACGTACTCCTTCAAATTGTAAGAAACGAGGATAGGTTCAACCTCCTCCTTCCACGAAAGATAGTTCCTTCCATCGAGTTCAATCGATAACTTCTCCGAGATAGTAACTGCAGATCTCGAAGAACCTCCACTGCTGATGCCTTCAAGCGCCATGAAAATGCAGAGAAGAAACGTTCTTTCTTGCTTGATTGTTCCCAATATTTATTTCAATTGTTTCAGTTGTTTCGATTCCACGCACACATATATAGAACACGATGCATGCATGAGAGAAGAAGAGAAATAACTGAAATAACAGAAGACCTAACGAACTTACATAACGGAAGCTTTTTAACTGATAACTGTTTAACTCTTGTTATGATCTTTCAATCGTCATTTATTGAAATTTTACAGAAATTTTCCATGTTTAAAAATTAGTCTTTTTAGCGCGTGAGCAGCCACTACTTGTTTTAGTTGACGCCATGTGGGTCGTTAGATATGACGCCATCCAACGGTTGAGAAGAGCTGATAGTGTTGTTCGCGCGACTTTTGACCTTCAACGGTCATATTTTTGAAAACCAACCAAAAGACAAACAGCGAGCTTAGCCATGCTCAAGACTTGGGGCATGTGTAGTATGGGTGTCCCCAACCGACCGATAAGTTAAGCTTAGATGAGCGGATAAAGATGTTACCAAACGATCAGTCAATTGTGCTAAAATGACGGACCGATTTAAGGATGCTACTGATCGGTTATTATGGTTAAAACACTTTGAAGACCAATTAACATAAACAGACAGATTAATAATTAAGAAAACTTGGGTCGTAATTAAGTCAAGACATACACTAAGAAATAGACATGTCAAAGTGAGCCAACCCGGCTCACACGGGTTGGCTCACCACGAGCCGGGTTGAAAATGAGTGAACCCAACCCGGCTCACTTTCTAGTGAGCCAGAAATTTTGTAACCCGACTCAACCCACCACGGGTTGGTGGGTTAAGTGGGTTGACTCACCAACCCACCTAATTTTTTTTTAGTATTCAAATATTTAAATAAATTTTTAAGTAACCCATGAAATAACAATCATAGTAAAATCAAGAACCAATGTTTTGATCATGCTCACCACCAATATATGAAGAATTATTTTCAAAAAAGTATCCATTAGTCTAAGAAAGCATGACTAATATTACAAATTTTCTGTCATTCTATTCAACAAAATATAAATAAAAAAAATATACATTTTTTTCATGCTAATTTAGAAAAAAATGTTTATAAGACGGTTACTTGAGTAATTTACTATAAAGATTATAGTTAAAGATTAAAGTATCAACATATATATATATATATATATATATATATATATATATATATATATATATATATATATATATATATATATATATATATATATATATAAATTGACAATCAAAATAATTAAACATTCAAACTATTCAAATATAATTAAGCAACAAACTAGCATTTAAAAATATGAAATTGTGAACAAATATAATAGGAGTAGTAAATAATTACT
>Ga0209589_1010075_pt1 | contig 13918 bp, 9 predicted proteins | sample CowpeawhiteBW_FD_187525 | JGI IMG/M metagenome (GOLD analysis project Ga0209589, IMG submission 187525) | Root nodule microbial communities of legume samples collected from California USA - Cow pea white BW (SPAdes) (version 2) | ecosystem: Host-associated > Plants > Roots > Nodule | place: USA...
TTTTTTCCTTTTTAAAAAAAAAAAAAAGTAAAAACAGAAACTACTGAAAAAATGTGTTCATGCTATGTAGACAGATGCAAAACACAACCTCTTTCTCTTTTTCCCATGCTTACCCACAATGTTGGTTTCACACTTGATGTCCAAATTCAATACTTTTTCAATGAACAAGTGCCACTGGATGAAATCGCAGTACAAATTTTAAAAGTTTGTTTTAAAATCTCACAGTGCAGTATTTTTATTCAATAGTTATACTTAATTGATTATGTGTATGAGATTAGTGTCCTTAAGATGATAAACTGAACTTCCATTTAAAATTACTTATGCTTACACATTGAAGAATTTGATCTACCTTCTTCCCCTATACACAACCAAACAAAAATTGCACCATGATTTATTCACAGACAACAAAAAAGCTCAATCCTTTATATATTCACATTTTTTCAAAACAGTCCAAACATCCTTCTTCCCTCTCCCCTTTCCCTGTCCTTTTTGTCTTCAACCTTTTTTTTTTTTTCTCTCTCTTTCTCTCCACAGATTCTCCAATGGCACTTCTCCGTTTCCAACACTTGTTTTCTCTTATCTTCCTTCTTTCCCTTCACCACCACACAGGCTCGTGTGCCCTCCTTCTAAGCTTGAGACACCACCACAACACTCTCCGCCAGCAGAGACCCATGATCCATGCCAACCAAACTAACTGTGCACTCTTTGTTGGAACATGGATCCAAGATGACTCCTACCCTCTCTACCAATCCCCCAACTGCCCCATCATAGATCCACAGTTCAACTGCAAAATGTTTGGCCGCCCAGATTCTGAATACCTCAGATACAGATGGAGACCCCTCAACTGTGACCTCCCAAGGTATCCCCCAAGTTCAAAACAAAGACTTGTGCATAAAGATGCCATTTTTAGCTTTTTGCAACTTCATTGGTCTTCAGATAATGGTGTATTTGGATGTGTTTCGTTTCTAGTTTCAGTAAACAAGATTGTTCACCAGTTGGGGTTGGGTTTAGTGGAATATTTTATATTTAGAATGGGATTTTCTTTTAAGGAACATACCTGTGGGAAAACAAAAAGAAAAAAGAAAAAAGCAAGGTTGTTCAAATAGCTGAGAAAATGTTTTCCAGTTATTTTGGGTTTTCTTTTAAACTTGATAAATTTTGAATGACATTGATTGTGAGTAGAGTGGAATTTTTAAAGACTTAAAACTGGAAGCGAGTAAAAAAAGAGCCATTTATCCTATGTATGCCTCTAAATTGTTTTGTAGCATGTTCTTGGTAGGTTCAATGGGGAGGAGTTTCTGCTGCAAATGAAGGGCAAAACCGTGATGTTTGTGGGTGACTCACTGGGGCGCAATCAATGGCAGTCATTGATTTGCATGATATACACTGCAGTTCCTCAGACACAGACACAATTGGTCAGAGGGGAACCACTCTCAACCTTCAGATTCTTGGTGAGTGAGAACACTTTGTTTCTTCCGAGCAATCATAATGTTTGTTTACCCACTGGACATTTTCTCTCTATTTTTGTTTTCCATTAATTGAGATTTTAGATTTAGGCCATGATGTTGTCAGTTAATCACCCCCATTATTTCCTGGACAAAGTTTTCCAATTTTTGGTTTAGGGAAAAGGAAAGTAAGCACAGTGGTTTTCCTGCATCAGAACAGTTTGTGCAGTGTCCCTCTTTATTAGTTTTCATTCAAAATCAGAGAGGAGTAGGTTCTGATATTTTCAACAAGACAAAGTATCTGTTGTAAAAGGTGCTGAGAGAGGGGCCCAGATGTACTATTAAGCCATTATATTTGGACTAGTTGATGCAAACTGGAACACTAAATTATGTTCAAGCTTTTTGGTTTTGTATAAAGTAGACTTCTATAAAAGCAGCATGTTACAGCTGCAAAAGATGGTCCCAACCTAGTCATGACTGGGTTTTGGTATGCTATGTGCAGGACTACGGTGTTACCATTTCATTTTACAGAGCTCCTTATCTGGTAGAGATTGATGTGGTCCAAGGGAAGAGAATTTTGAGGCTGGAGGAGGTTGATGGGAATGGTGACCTATGGAGAAATGCTGATGTGCTTTCTTTCAACACTGGACATTGGTGGGAGCATCAAGGTTCTCTTCAAGGGTATGCAAATATCTCTTTTCTTTTACAACTAAATGATGTATGTACTACCAGTTCAGATTCTCTGCTGGATTTGTTGGTATTATTCTCAGCTGAGTATTAAAAATGCAGTTGATATTTTAAAAATCTTTTTTAATATATTTGAAAACATCAAAATTAGTGTCCATCAGGAAATCGAAATTCATATACTACTCACCTAATCATAAATTTATGTATACAATAATTTTGTAAACTTTTACTGTCATTACCTTAGGTATGTGTGATTCTGAGAATGATTTCTGATTGATTGAGTCTGCACTTTTTTGTCTTCTTAAATCATGAAGTGAACTTTGAAGTAATTTTATGTTTTGGATACTAAGTGCAGGTGGGATTACATTGAATTAGGAAGCAAATACTACCAAGACATGGATCGTTTAGCAGCTTTGGAAAGGGGAATGAGAACATGGGCTAATTGGGTGGACAGCAATGTTGACAGAAGCAGAACCAAGGTGTTCTTCCTGGGAATTTCTCCTTCACATACCAAGTATGAACTCTGATCCTGCATTTCTCTCTCTTACATTATTGTACTGTAACATAGTATGGCATTTCTAGGCTTCATGATTGTGTTTGTTCAATTGGAATAGCATTGTCCAACGCGTATAAATCTGCCTCTATGTGATGAGTTAAGGGCAGAGATTAAGAGCCTCCTCGTTTGACCCATTAGAGTTACCTATCTTAGAGCTGAAATTCACGTGCTTGTGTTATCTCTTTGTCCTATCTCTATCAGTCTGGCAGACACTTTTGCCTTTGGCTGGTGGTGACTAGCCAATAATTTCCCCAATGTTTTCAATAATGCATTTAGTACTGTTGATTATGGATTTTTACCTCTCTAAATGGGTGAACATCAAATAAGTAATCTTAGTGGTGATGAGAAACTCAAATATTAATGTTTTGAAAATTCCATGTAGATTAAATATAAAAAAAGTTTATAGTATATAAATAAATGTAAACTTCACTTTACAAGAGATACACATAAGAAAACCTTTTGTTGTTTGTTTCTGTTCATTGATATTTTGATTAGTATTGTTGAACTTTACTTTAGTTTCTATATTATATGTATTGAGTATTTTAAATAGATAAAATTAAAAATTGGATTATACTTCTGCATTTTGTGCAAAGTCACCTTTTTGTGATTATTGATGCTCACATGAAGTGTAGTTGGCACTTTTATTAGCCTTAAACAATCCGAGTTCAATTTGAAGAAAAGTTGTTCCCCTCATGCATAATAATGTTGATGCATCTATGAGAAAATTTCAGTTTTTTTTTTTTTTTAAATGTGTCGGTGAAATCAAATTCATGTCTACTACACATTTTGTACATAAAATAAAACTACTATTTATGTGTGGGCCCCTTTCATATGTTTTTATCTTTGAGCTTCTCATTCAACACTTGTTTAAATGTCATATGATGATGTGACATGGACTTGTCATTTTTTAAGTTTTAATTTCAAATTTTTTAATTTTAAATGTATTAATTTTTATCAAAAAATTTATTCCAAAAGTTCTGTCTATAAATTCTCTTTCAAATATTTTGAAACTAAAGTTAGAAAACAGAGAGTGGCATAGTGCCATTAAAAGTAAAGTGATGTAAAAAGTGAGAATATAGAGACTTTATCATATTTTAACATGCCACGGCCAGATTTAGTCCATTGGTCTAGATCGGGAGCCCAATACTGATTTTTGTGTTTTTGGGCCTTAACAATCACACAACCTTTTAAGACCCAAAAAAATAAAATCACAATTGACCAATATGGCCATTCTCGTATTTTTTTCCTAGGAGAGGCTTTAATCAATTTCGGAATGCCCTGAGCATTTAAGGTTCTAAAAAAAGTCATCCTTTTTAAGTTTTGATAATTATTTTTTATTGTTAATTTAACTTGTCAAATACTAAACTTTATAACAAATATTTGCATTTATTTATATTGCTTTTAACTTAATTTATAGTCCACAAAATAATCATTTTTAATTCTTAATTTTATGAGTTACTGTTATAATATTTTAATAGTTATTAATAATTATATTAATTACAATTAACAATTATGAAGGCAATAGTATTTTCACTGACATTATAAAGTTTTCTTACATGTATTCAAATACTATGCATGAAGAGTTGTAAACTAGTTCATCGTAAAACTTTGATGATTAATTTTGTAGCTAAAAACATAAAAGAACCAAATCATAACTAATGAGTTATACTTAACCAATCCTTGAACGAAAAAGAGTCTGCAAAGTTTCTAAACACGCAAAGTTTCTAAACACAAGCCTTCCCATTATACCATGGATGATATGCATCCATGCAAGTGGCATTAATTTGTGATAAAAAAAGAAAAAAAAGTGATTTGTGCTTCACAGATAATGCATTTAACATATTGTAAAATCTTTTGTGCCGCGAAATTCAAGTGAATAGTAGAAATGATAAAGTTAAACATCATATAACAAAAAAAAAAAAAAACTCATAAATCCAATGTCTCGAAGTTTTTTTATTAAAAGTGATGTTAATTTCTCGTGTGGATTATGCTGATGTCATATATATATATATATATATATATATATATATATATATATATATATATATATATATGTAATCTCTTCTTAATGAACCATGAATTTGGTTAACCAAGTGTTTATTTTTTGTACTAATTTGACTATACAAATTGGTTCACTGTGTAATTGCAATGCAGCCCAAATGAATGGAATTCTGGAGTGACAGCAGGACTAACCACAAAGAACTGCTATGGAGAAACTGCTCCAATAATGAGCAGTGGCACTGCATATCCTGGTGTATACCCTGAACAGATGAGGGTTGTAGACATGGTTATCAGAGAAATGAAGAACCCTGCATATCTTCTTGACATTACAATGCTTTCAGCATTCAGAAAAGATGCACATCCCTCCATTTACAGTGGTGATTTGAACCCTCAACAGAGAGCCAAACCTGATTATTCTGCAGATTGTAGCCACTGGTGTCTTCCTGGACTGCCAGATACTTGGAATGAACTTTTCTACACTGCTTTGTTCTACTGACTTTTCTTCTTTGCTAACTAATTAACACATTTCTTCCACTTCACTCTTGTTATCAGTATCAGTAGCTCATAATACATTTGTTTAGAGGGTTAGTCAGTTACTTACATAATAGCAGCAATTCAACTCTGTCATGTGTAAAGATATGCTAATGAAATCAAAGAATTATTTATTTATGTTCAAAGTTTAGTGTATCAAATATTGTTGGGAATATTCTAAGTGTGAGTCAAAAGTCTCATATTATATAGAAATTGGAATAGACAAAGTTAAAACCATACGAGAATAAAGATCTGTAACATCATTACTTTAAGTTTTTAAATTAAAAGTGGTGTCAAATGATTTATATTTATATATATATATATATATATATATATATAAACACAATGATTATAATTTTATATGTAAAAATATATAAACCCAACAAATGTAAACCTATCACTTATCAAGATCTTGATTCCAAGAATTCGTTATAAAAGCTCTTGTCATTATAATAGCTCAAATCTCGTCATTAATAAATTTTTCTATAAATATTTTTTTTAAACGTAAGTGCAATTTTCTATAAATCAATATTAATCTATAGGTAAGTTTGAGTTTTTTTTAGAGAAATTAATTTCAATAAATCAAGGAATTCAGTATCCAGCACATCTTGTTGGCTTTTGTTTGTATGTGATAATTATTAATGTCTCTTAACAAGAAGGATAGATATGAGAAGATGGTCTTTGTTCTGATTTTTATGGAATTGAAATAATAGAGTCGTGGGTCTCTTTGGTTTTAACTCCTCACTCTGTGATTGTGATAAATCCGGAGAAAGTCGTACTAAAACTACTATATTTCTTAAAGATATTTCTCATTCATGATTTGTGTTCAGCTATTTTTTATCTATGTAATTTACAATTCATAATGTTTAATTTCATCTATATGGTAACATTTATTATATTTCATATTTTTGGACTAGTTTTTCTTGAAAACGAAAGTAAAAAGAATATGTAAAATTTGATAACAATTTTAAGCTAAATTTTCAATTTTTTTCTCCTTTTCTGTTTCTTCTAAAAATATCCTTTGATACACAAACATTACAAAATCTACTCTCTCCATTTTATCTCAACTATTCTCCAAACTTTCCCAACTTAATCTCTCTCTCTCTCTCTTTCTCCATGTCCGTGCTAAGAAGCAGTAAAATTTCAATCTTTTCATTACTAGACAAGTCAATTCAATTTTGGTGACAGATGGTGTCGAAACAGTGGGGCTTGCATTCAAATTTAACTGATACAACATTTTCATGGAAACCAAGTACATTATGATGATAGTGTGAGGTGACAGAATGAAAATAAAGACAAGAAAGTGGATAACAACACTTAACACCGCTAGATAATGAGCCTTATCTATAACATAACATTGCCTGGATAAAATACACAACAGGCAAAATTTTCATTAATGATGACTACTAGTATTTGTAATAGTCCTCTGCTATGGCTCATGGTTGTTCTAGATGACAACTCCTAAGGGAGAAACCTCCATCTTGGGTATGATCTTCTCTGGTTCTACAGCTTTCACTTGGTTTCCATAAGCTGATGAATGCACTCCAAGTGCTGCTCTACCAGATGGGTCAAGGTTGTTGGACCATGCAGCATCCCACTCAACAGCTTTTGCTGTGCTACATGCAACACTTGGTCCTCCAGGAACAGTGAGTCTAGCTGAGTTCTGCAAAATCAAATCATGGATTAGGATCAGCCCTTGCTAAATCAGCATGGATTTTTCAATGTCTTGGTATGGTTGATTCAATTTACCTGAGGGAAGAACCTCTCAAATATCATTCTATAGTAGTATGCTTCTTTGGTGGTTGGAGTGTTGAAGGGGAAAATGTTAGCAGCATTCAGCATCATTCTATCAGTCACCTTTAGGAAAGAAATTTTGAAGAACCAATAATTATTTAGCAATGTGAAATGTTATTATGACAGTAAGAGAAAACAGGTTTCATTCAAGTTTTTTACATGTTTCTCAGCATGAGCTTTAAGGCCATCAATCCAACCATATCCAACTCCATCACTGAATTGTTCTTTCTGCCTATATAAAATGTGCTGCATAAGTTGAAACTCCAACATGTTAGTTTAACAAATTAATTTTGTAATGTTGCGAAACTTTGCTGCAAATCAGAGTACCTTTGGCAGATAAGGATGCTCTTCATCATCAAATGCCCTCCTCAATACCCATTTCTCAATTCTTCCTTCTTCTTTTTTTATCTGAACAGATTAAGTAGTAAACCACTTAATAAAATGTAACATTTTTTAAGTGATGGTGTATGCAAATTTCTCTGCACTTACCATTTTGTACTCAGGATCAATGTTCATTGCAACTTTGATAAACTCTTTGTCCAAAAATGGTACTCTGGCTTCTAAACCCCAGGCAAAGGTCGATTTATTGGCTCGCAAGCAATCATATTGGTGGAGTGCTTTAATCTGCATTAAAGAGAAAAAAAATTATCATCTATTAACCCTTTTAGTCCAGCCACTTATATTGATCAGGCAATAAGTATGATAACTCTGTAACCTTGCGGCATGTTTCTTGGTGAAACTCTTCTTTGTTGGGTGCCTTGTGGAAATATAGATACCCTCCAAAGATCTCATCAGATCCTTCTCCAGAGATAACCCACTTGACTCCTAGTGACTTAATCTTACGAGACATAAGAAACATGGGAATGCTTGCTCTAATTGTCGTTACATCATATGTTTCAATGTGGTAAATCACATCTTCAATGGCATCTATGCCATCCTGCATTTACCATATATAAAACATTCACTAGTTATGATTTTGTATATCAAAATGCTCCCAAAGTTTTGAGCAGTAAACTATGTAGATATACCTGAACAGTGTAGTGAAATTCATGATGGACAGTTCCTATGTAATCTGCTACTTCTTTTGCAGCCTTTAGGTCTGGTGCACCCTACTCAGTATAATATAATCAAAGATTAAGACAAACATCATGGTTTCCTTCTTTTACTGAAGAAATCTGCAACACTTGCAAGAATAGTTACACACACACCTCAAGTCCTACACAGAAAGAGTGTAATTTTGTTCCCCATTGCTTGGCAGCATTTGTGCCTTCTAGGTAGCGAGCCGTGACAGCTGCAACCAATGAAGAGTCCAAACCTCCAGAGAGTAAAACACCAAAAGGCACATCAGTCATCAACCTTTTGATCACAGCCTGCAAATAACATTCAATGTTTCTATGAAAAGGGTGTGTTTGGATAAACAACTTAATCAACTACATGTTTAAATAAAAGCTTATCACCTAAAAGCATATTTGATAAGCTTCTAGATGAAGTAGACTAAAAGTAGGTGGCTTTTGGATAAACTTTAAATTACAATGATGTCTTGAGTCTTCTGTGTATCTTACCTTCTCAAAGGCATGCCTCAAAGCTAAAGGGTCATAAGGGGCTGAAGGAATAGCCTCAGAGAACCATGGAGGATTGTACCATCTACGAAACTCTCTCTCTTTGCTAGAGTACAAGTGACCAGGTGGAAAAGACTCGAAATGCTCACAATCATCATTTAGCCCCTTCAATTCTGATGAAATCCAGACAGAGCCTGAACAGAAGTACGCAACCTAGTCACTATTTATTCGATTCAACTCTGTTGTTTGAGCTCAAATAGAACACATAAATTCAATTCAAAAGCAGGGCACATATGTTATCATTACCATCTAGACCCCAACCAATGTATAAGGAAGTGACTCCAATTGCATCTCGTGCCACTATAAAACTGTTGTCACGGGTATCCAACAGAACAAACGAAAATATACCATCAAGCATGTCCACAAAGTTTTCTCCGTGCTCCTCGTACTAAAACAACACCAACAACATACAGGTGATAAGAACAAGAAGTCGAATCATGAGAAACCACAGAAATGAAAACTTCAAGGAGTCTTAATAAGAATTGATGAATAAAACAAAAAAGTTTCTGTTGGTTTTTATGCATACATGATCAGGTCAGAATTGTTGCAAAATTATACATAAAAGATGACTAACCAGGTGAGCAATAACATCACAGTCACTTCCTGTACGGAACGTGTGATTAGGCAATTGTTTCCTGAGTTCTTCATGATTGTAGATCTCTCCATTCACCTGGTTTTCAGAGGATGACATTTAACGTGAGTCATAATTCATCACTGTTAAATTCGTAAGACTAATAAATAAATGTAACAAAAGCTATATGTTACTATGCTATACATTCCAGTTTTTTGTATTAAATCTTATCTATTATGAGTTTATAGTCAAAGTGTATTATTATTACCAATTTTCCATACCATGACAGTGTGAGTTCAAATCATTGAACAGAGGCTTACCGTAACAGCAATAGTTTTGTCTTCATTGAAGAGAGGTTGATCACCAGAAGCTGGATCAACTATGGCTAACCGTTGATGAGCCAAATAGCAATCTCCATATTGGTGGAGCCCACTCCAGTCAGGACCACGGTGCTTCAATCTGTGACATCATCGAATGGTAAATTATTAACTACTTGTTCAAACTGCACTTTGGAAATTTCCTTTACCACTATCAGACAAATTAGCTCCTTTCCATTACTATCCAACTTTTGTTCTTCTGTTGTACTTTCCCACCACAAAAGTTACCAATAATTTCACACCAAGGTGGACCCCACATTCCACTTGTTTATCCAAATAAGTTAGTGATCTAACCAGAACACTTGTTTATTCTAGAATCCACTTAGCTTGTCAAAGTCCAAACATGTTTATCCTTAAATACTTGTGACATCTAAAAGGTTGGCATCATAATATTAAGTAATAACTATGATTTCAACAGTTACATATGTCTTAGTTATTGAATGAACTTGACAGTAGAAAATAACAAGCATAGTGGTTTACTTTATCATATCATACAACTTTTTGCAAACACTTCTCTCTTGGTATTAACTAAAGATTAGTGTCCAACAATTTTTCTCCCTAGAAGATACCACCATGAAAGTTAAAACAATGAAACAAATTACAAGCACTACCTTTTTTATGGTTCTTCTGCTCTCCTGTCAGTGTACAGAGTATAATAATGATAATTTAAGGACACTTCACTTTTCCATCTTTTATCTCTTCCTAAGTGTCATAGTCATTTTTTACAGGTAGTAGATTACGTTTCAGTATATTAGGTGCTAAAAATATTGTTATACCATCACGCTGAGTTTTCCACTTTCAAGTAAATATTAGCACAGAAAAGTTCAGTTAGGGAAGAATTACTTTTCTGGGCTGGGACAAAAATGCACAAAACAATAAACTTTGAAAAGAAACATAAAGATTAATTATGTTTGTTTGATTTTGTGTGAATAAGAAGAAGACAAAGAGAGAATCATTGCCTGCGAGAAAGTTCAAGGACGCGGACCCTCTTGGCTTGTGATGAATCAGAGCAACCAAGCACAGCAAGTATGCCACACATTGCGTTATGATATAATTGCTATGACGAAGAGAGAAAATCTTGAGAGGGAAAAAGAAGAAAAGAAAGAGAGTGCAATGAGAAAAAGAGAAAGAAGGAAATTATTTGAGAGACGAAGATGAAGCAGTGAGAGAGGGAATGGACAACACGTAGAACGGTTCTTAGTTGAAAGAGTTAAGTGATCCACATAACAACGTACACGTATTTATATGCAAAAAATGAAGCCCAAACGGTGTCGTTTCGTCTGATGTCGCTTTCACAATGCCGTGGGAAATTTAACCGGCTACGGGGTGTCCCGGTCACTCACACAGGGACCACCGCCAATTTCCTCTTGTGTATCGCCACGTGGTATGACGTGGTTTGCTATGGGATATTTTTGTCACTTTTTTAATTATTGTTGTTGTATTACATAGTTTTTTTTTATTTTGTTTTATTTTATTATTTGATTCCTTTTCTCTTTTGTGATTAGCGATTCGCTGCTTCCCGTTTTGTCTCGTCTCAGATTGAAGAGAGAGATGCTTATCACTTTATCCTCAAATTTAATAATTTTTTTCTTTGGTTAAATTCTTCGAGAGTTTATGAGAATCAATTAAGTGTTACGTCAGCTTGGGTTCCGTTTTTCAGATATTAAATTGTTGGAAAGTGGAAAATACTATTCTTATATATGTTTAAATTATTCTAGTTATTAGGCCAAGTGTTAAGATTCTTATGTATGTAACTAGTATTTTATTTATTAGTTAATCAAAGAATAATTATGGAAGTTTCAAATTGACATAAAAGACTTTTACTCAATAGATAATTTTGTTGTCAATAATAAACGTTTTATTATATGAAATGAATATAAATTACAGATCTGAATTTTTAAGTCTGGTGACTTTTATATATATACATATAGCTCTATCAAGTTTATTAACAGTGTATTATGATGAAAAAAACATATAAGCCCTTTTTTTTTCTCTTTATGGGATTATATGCATTGTTTTGCTATTTCTTTGAGCAACGATATCAAAATAACCAATTCTTCTTTTTTTTTCTTACAAAAATGAATTACCAATAAATATTATATTAATAAAAAAATGAATTCGTTTAGAGAAAATAATGAAATTTATGTTGACACAAAAATATGTTTTTATATTATTTAGAAACTAACACAAGAGTAAAAGTTGGTCCTATTTAATAGAGGAAACAAATATTACTTTATTAACTCGACAATGTTTTTCACAAAAAAGACTCCTAAATATACGAGTTTATGGATTAGTGGAAAAAATTATCACTATGAATGAAACTTAGTTATAGTAATTAACAGTATATATATATATATATATATATATATATATATATATATATATATATATATATATATATATATATATATATATATATTGCGTTGCTTTGTTATTAAAGAAATGTTACTTTTAAGAAAAAAATCTCATCATTAATTACTTTAATTGTAAATATATGATTTTTGAACGATATTATCTACATAAACGATATATATTTATATAAATAATGTCATATCATTTATTTTAGTTAATAAACTTGTTAAACAGCACTGTTCAATGTAAACTATTGTAATTTGAGATGGCTTAGTTAGTTAAATATGAAATATTTTCTTAATCACCTTCTGATCTATACTTTGTGTTGCGAAGAACAAAAAGGTACTATTGAGGACAAATTTTCAATTATTATATTTGAAAGCAGATATTTAATGGGGAAATAACACTAAGTTATAAGTTTAATTTATAATATAAAGTAAATCAAAATAAAAATACTAGTTACTTTACTTTAAAAAAATAATAATTTGTTAGAGCATAGAGTTTATTACCTATATTGTACGAGTGTTATTATTTTTCAAAAAGATAACTTTATTATGTTACATTTGATTTTGGATTATTTTAAGTGGGAATATAAATAATCATTTATTAGGGGAACATATCCAACACACATACTTACATTACATGAGTTATTTAATAAAAAAAATCATTAAAAAAAGAGACGTAAGAGTATATTGCATGAGTATCTTTCACAAATAAACGAGGTTGATTAATTGAATCCTACCAATAAAAAAAAATACTTTTTACAAAATAAAATATTATACTTAAGTCAAATACTTATTTTATAAATTTTAATATTAAAATCGTTTTTATGTGGGATCTTACATCCATATAAGACTCCAAATTTAAAATAAAACTATTTAAGCAATTACCATGATAGATGTTTACGTTATTTCATATTTTATTTATTATTTTTCTCGTAATATTTCTATTAATTATGAGAGAAAAAATAAAATATTCGAGAGAGAATGGATATTTCTGTATTAAGAAACTCGTTAAAAGAAATTAGCATTTGCCTAATAACGTGTGGACTTGTAAATGCATTGGTCAGAAATAGTTGCTCAAAATAACTTCGAGGAATTAAAAAATGATGAACAAAAATAATGTACCAAATAGAAGTGTGACAAATTATATCTAACTGTGCAAGTTACTTAAAATGAATAACTAACGAACAGAGTTTTCTTTGTTTTTCGTAAATTGGGGGTGAAGTTTTCACCTAAAATATGATTTATGACTTCAATTATGATTGAGAAAATGCAAATTGACCATGAATCATAAAAAAAAAAAAAACTTGATTATGTAAATAACTATTTTCTTTCTAAATATATGTCTTTATGATAAACAGTATGAAAAAGGATAAAAATTATTATTATATATAAATTATTGTATGTTATGCATATATAATACTTTTCAATTTAAAAAGCTCAAAAGGATTACATTACTTGTTGAAGTAATTAATTGTAGAAACCCGTACACGTATTATCGACGTGGCTATATAATTATTTACTTTCGTATTTCTAACTTTATATTAAATTCCACCGATTCAACTTCCATTTCATGTCATCAAAGTTTGAGAATTCATGTGCATCTTATCAATTTTAAATTATCAATTTTAGCAAATACAAAAGTCAGAGGATGATCCAGTTTAATTTAGATTTAAAAGTTACATTTTGAGGTTGTTTTATATTTTTTTTATTATTTTTCTAAAAATATTAATTTTTTAGAATGTTAAATTTTGGTATATTACAGTTACATTTACTGTTTTCTGTTATACTCGTTTGTTATTCCGTTAAGCATATTCTTTTTGTCTTATAAAAGACTCTTCTTTGTTTTTTCACGGTGTGTTGATCAATAATATCAGAGTTATGCAAGCTTGTCTTAGTCAATACCATAAACACTAATATGGTATCAGATTAGGCATTTCTCTCCTTGCTTCCGCATTCTTTTGCTACTTCTGATCAACCATG
>Ga0209589_1010077_pt1 | contig 13916 bp, 15 predicted proteins | sample CowpeawhiteBW_FD_187525 | JGI IMG/M metagenome (GOLD analysis project Ga0209589, IMG submission 187525) | Root nodule microbial communities of legume samples collected from California USA - Cow pea white BW (SPAdes) (version 2) | ecosystem: Host-associated > Plants > Roots > Nodule | place: USA...
ATATTAAGGTTAACCAATTTGCTTAATTACCCTCTATTTTCCAGCCCTTAGGTTACCCCTCCTTGGCTGCTAAGTCTTTAACCTTTCACATTCATGCACAAGAAAATTTGGCAAAAAGAAAAGTAATTTAGTTCTCAACAAGGTTTGAACCCACACCCATGCACATACCAAACCAAGGCCAAACCATTCAACCACTTCATATTTCATGATAATTTCTTACAATTTTAAGGATTTATCATGCCAACACGCATCCAATATAAAACACACAAAAACACACAATTAAATAACATCCAAGTGGCACACATAGGACTCGAACCCAAGTCCTCACACACAATTAAAGTACTCTCAACCACTTGAGCTAGCACTTTTCCACGTCATAACTCCTCGCATTTATTGCTTTAAATATTCTCATTATTCGTCCTAATTAAATAATTAATTAAATAACTATTTAATTTTCCCGGATCTTACACAGAGCACCACTTTGCAGTCATAACACAAGAACTATGTATCTTAAAGAGGTACTTTTGAAGTTGGAAACTGAGTTCTATTTAAAGGGGTTCTCGAAAGCTAAGTTAAAAATGAGGAGTTGAGCTGAAACTGCCAAGGATAATCGATTACCACTTTAGATAATCAATCATTCTAGTGGTTTTCGAAAACAAAGTTTTGCAGCGGTAATCGATTATCCAAAATGGCAATCGATTATCTCATGTACATTTTTTAACAAATAATTTTATAACTACTAGTGGTAGTCGATTACCAGAAATGGTAATTGATTATTTCTAGTCGTTTTTGAAGAGCCAAGTTATGACTGCCAGTGATAATCAATTATCATTCGTGGTAATCGATTATCTTAAGTGGATTTTCGAAAAATAAAAGTTTTAAGTTGGTAATCGATTATCATAAGTTGGTAGTGATTGCCACACTGATTTTTGCGAAAATTTAGATTTTCTTAGAGGAGTTGCGAGCTGGCTATTGTTCTAACAATCTTACAACTAACTAGAGAAAGTTAAGCCTATTACAAAAAGAACTTTAAATATAAAATGTACTGTCTTCGATATATTCAAGTATTTTCTTCAAAATCTTTATCATCGTCAAAATCTTTTTAAAAAATCTTCTTCTATTGTCAACAATCTCCCCCTTTTTGATGATGATCAAATAATTGTTTAAAGTTTATGTAATTTCTGCATTTAAAAAACTTATAGGAAAAAATATTAATAGTTAAAGAACCCTTTAAATTTTTTCTCCCCCTATTTTGATCAAAAGATAAAAAGGGCTCATGAAAGATACTCCCCATTAATCAGATAAGAATTAGAGTTAAAGAGCATAAAAGACAAATATGACATAGAAAATTGTTATTCAAAGAAATGTTCATAACACAAGAAGTAATAACAGTAAATTAACAACTAGCTGCCCCTAAAATTCTACACTCATGTCATCATCATCATCATCATTAGTATGAGTGAATTCATCAAATCTCTTTTCTAAATTGGAGATCCTAATATTGACTTCTCCAATGGATATAAGAACTTTTTCATGGCGAGAGGTAGATAGAAGGAAAAAGTCTTCAAGTCTTTGGTTCAAACCAAGAATGTGGTCTTATAAGGAGGTGGAGGATCCTGTTGCAGCATTGCTTGAAGAACCAACATTGGTTGGGGAGGGACATGATATGGTGAGGGAGTGCCTTCATCATCTTCATAATTAGGAACATCATCTGTCCCAACCACACTCAAGTATGCGGCCACTAGCAAGCCTTTGGACCGCATACTCTATGCTGAATACTCCTCCTCCAGAGTATACAACCCTCAACAACCCCCTAGGTTGCGCACTCTACACTATATACTTCCCTCTACAAGTATGCAGCCACCAACGATCTTCTGGGTCGCATACTTTATGCTGAATACCCCCCCTTCATGGTATACGGCCCTCAACAATCCAATAGGTCGCATACTATATGTGAATATTCCATTGCATAGTATACAACCGCCAATAATCCCCCTCGGACTACCTACTTTATACTAAAGAACCCACAAGGCAAGTAACCTAAGTCCAACAGTAGCCGCTAAGATGGTCTAGGGCTTACAAGGAGTACTTAGTCACTGAGACTCTCATGGCCGCATACCGGACACTGTCCACTTAAAACCCCTCCTCACGAGCATGCGGTATCCAGCAATGGTAGCTCACGAACGCCTACCACTAACCCTCGAAGGACCTCCTGGTAATTTTTCTCCTAACCATTGGATCCAGAAATAACCAGAAAGGAAATATTAAGCCAGAAAGCCCATTTCACGTAGGACCCACATGTAAAAAGGTATAAATAGCACATTATTCTATGCATTGATTACACATTAAATATTCTCTGAATTGACTGACATCAACAACATTGACTTAGGCATCAGAGTGTCTTCTACAGGCACACCTGCGCCGTCACTAGAGCTTCATCGGAGTAAGAAGACCTCATCCGACTACTCAACACCAGAGTCATCCAGCAGACTTGTGGAATACAACTTGGTCCCCTAAGAACATCATCTTTATGAATGTACCTACCCCCAAATGGCACAATCTTCATTTGCTTGAGGGAAATGTCAAAGATTTCATTAGAAAAAGAGTTGCTTTGACGTAGTTCCCCCTCGGTTGGAACCTATTTGTATTCACATATGCGAGATATGAGAAGAGATTATGGAAGAGGATATTGAGTAAGCTTCCTTGCCTTGATCATTGTTTCCATAAACAACATTGACTAGTCAATCAGAATATGATTTGTTAAGCAATAGATGATCAATAGATCGACTTCACTGCATTGAGCATGATTGGTGCCAGATGGGCACAAAATCCATGCAATTAGGTAGTGAAGCAGCCTTGCTTCAATTATGAGAGGGCCAACCAATAGTTTTTTGCATATCCGACTGCCCTAAGAGAGACAAGTAGGTGAGAATTCTATTAAATCCGTCGATGTGAGTGGACAAGATAGATGTGTGTTCAGTAGAGGGAGGAATTTGTGCTACGTTGGTCCATATATCATCATCCATAATGATTTCCACCCCCTTTACTTTTGTATAGCCGATGTTTCCCTTGAATTTAAGGTTATAATGGAAAACGCGAACAAGATCGGGATAGTAAACACCTTGCATTTATGTGAAGAATCAATTGCCCTGTTCCTCGAAGAGATTAGGACAAAAGAATCCTTTGTTTCAAAACCAACCATTGTTGATATACCTTGGCATTTGTAGTGGTTTTTCTTTGAAGAGAGTGAGATACTCAGGGCGTCTGTTTTCATTAGAGATCCAACCATCAATGGAGGCATATCCTGGAGGAAGATTAGAAGAAGATGAAGGTTTAGCATTGCGTCGCGAGTGGGAATCTTCCTGCGGCGTTCTGCCATTGATTTTCAAAAATAGAAAGAGAGGTTTTTAGGGTTTTGAAAGGGGTAAATTGATGTTGGATGTTTGTGAATGAATAATTAGTTTTAAAAGTATGATTTTATAATAGAGAGAAGAAAAAAGTTCTTATTTAGTGATGTGATGGAGAGTCTAGCCATTACAACGACTAGTTGATGAAGTGTTAAGGTTGATAATCGATTACCGTCCGTGGTAATCGATTATTTGCTCATATTTTAGGAACTAGAAAGGTGCAACGAAGGTGGGTTATCGTAAGTGATAATTGAATATTTGCTCATAATTTGGAAAAATAAATGTGCAGAGAAGTGGATAATTGATTATCGTATGTGGTAATCGATTATTGATGCCGATTTTCGAAATTTTTATAAAATTCGAAGTTGTGCATTTTTGTTCAGTTTGGTGCATTTTATTCAGTTTTGGGCATTTTTAAGACACTTCTAAAATTCCCATATCTCTCCTAAGTTCATAAAATCTATCTTTGGCTAAAGGTTTGGTAAAAATATCAACTAATTGATGGTTTGTATCTATATATTATATCTCACAGTTTCCCTTACTTATGTGATCTCTTAAAAAGTGATGTCTAATTTCTATGTGTTTTTTCCTAGAGTGCATTATGGGATTTTTGGTTAAATTAATATCACTGGTATTATCACATTTCAAAGGTATATGATTTAGAAAAATATTATAGTCTTCTAACTGGTGTTTCATCCATGGAATTTGAGCACAACAATTTCCAGCAACTATGTATTCAGCCTTTGTAGTTGATAAAGCCACACATGCCTTTTTCTTGGAATGATAAGAAACTAATGAGTTTCCTAAGAGGTGACAAGTACCACTAGTACTTTTTCTATCTATTTTACAACCACCATAATCAGCAACAGAGTACCCTATTAGACTAAGCGAGGCCCTAGAAGGATACCAAATTCCAAAAGATATAGTTCCTTTAAGATATTTTAAAATTCTTTTTACTGCTATAAGATGTGATTCTTTAGGACTGGCTTGAAATCTAGCACAAACACATACATATTGCATAATATTAGGTTTAGTTGAAGTAAGATATAAAAGAGACCATATCATACCTCTAAACATAATTTGATTTACTTCAATACATGATTCGTCTTTATCCAAATAGCAGGAAGTTGACATAGGAGTACTTGCTGCTTTAGCAATATCCATTTCAAAATTTTTAAGTACTTAATAGTATTTAGATTGGGATATGAATTTCCTTCTTCCATTTTCTTAATTTGCAATCCAAGGAAGAAAGTTAATTCTCCCATCATTGACATTTCAAATTCACCCTGCATTATACTTGCAAAATCTTCTTCTTGTCTGTATCCCTTTGCCACAAGCCTAGCCTTATTCTTAGTAATATTTCCATCTTCATCCAGCTTATTTCTGAACAGCCATTTTGTCCAAATCACTTGAAGTGATTCATTTCTTGGAATCAGCTCCCATACTCCATTTCCTTCAAATTGATTTAGCTCCTATTGCATTGCAATGCACCATTGGTCATCTTGAAGTGCTTCTTGAACATGCTTTGGTTCAATCTGTGAAACAAAAGCTACATTCATACAAAAATTATTCATATAACTAGTGATTACCCATTTCGAAATATTACCAATTACGTTGTCTAGAGATAATCCTCTTGGTGACTTCCAGCATTTTTCAGGATCTTCAGGTTGAGGAGGAGGATTCTCATTTTAATACATTTCATCAAGAGTATCCTGAATATATTCTTCATCACTTGCAGTTTTCTTATTTCACTTGAGAAGGTTCTCCTCGAGGTCTACAACTTTATCAAAGACAATATGCATGGATTCTTCAACATTCAAAGTTCTTCTATTAAAAACTCTATATGTTTTACTAGTAACAGAATATCGTAGAAATATTGCCTCATCAGCTTTAGAATCAAATTTTCCTAAATTTTCTTTTCCATTATTTAAATAAAAACATGTGCATCCAAAAATTTTAAGATAAGCAATATTTGGCTTTTTAACTTTAAATAATTCATAAGGAGTATTTTTTTAAAATAGGTCTAATAAGCATTCTATTTAAAACATAACATGCAGTACTCACAGCATCAACCCAGAAATACTTAAGAACATTATATTCATTTAGCATTGTTCTAGCTAGTTCCTCTAAGGACCTATTTTTCCTCTCTACAACTCCATTCTGTTGAGGTGTCCTAGGTGCAGAGAAACTATACAAAATTTCATTTTCATCACAAAAATTTTCAAATGACTCATTTTGAAATTCTCCACCATGATCACTTCTTAAAATCTTGATTTTCAATTCTTTTTCATTCTGAACCAATTTTGCAAATTTTTTAAATGCTTTAAAGGCTTCGCTTTTTAAAGTAAGAAAGAATGTACAACTAAACCTAGAGTAATCATCAACAATAACAAGAGCATAATAATTTCCTCCATAACTCTTAATCCTAGAAGGACAATAATAAATCCATATGCAAAAGTTCTAATGGCTTTGAAGTAGATATAATATTTTTTGAATGAAAAGATGATCTTACTTGTTTTCCTTTTTGACAGGTAGCACATAATTTATCTTATTTAAACTTTATTTTTGGTAAACCAATTACTAAATCCTTAAAAATCAATTTATTCAAGTGTTCCATGTGAATATGAACAACTCGTTTATGCCATAGCCAATGATTTTCTTCTTTAACAACTAGACATGTTATATTACTAGATGATGCATGATCAAAGATCAATTAAATAGATATTGTTATGTTTCATACCTTTTAGAGCAATTTCCTTATAATTCTTTTGGTGGATAGTGCAATAATCACTTTCAAAGATGACTTTGAGTACTTTATCGCATAGTTGACTAATACTAAGGAGATTGTGCTTCAGTCCTTCTACAAGTAGCACATCCTTGATCTCCAAGGTATCCCCTCCACCAACATCTCCAGTTCCAAGTATTTTTCCTTTGTTGTTATCTCCATATGTAACAAATCCTTGATCCTTTCTTTTGAGATTCTTGATCTTCCTCTTATCACCAGTCATGTGTCTTGAGCATCCACTGTCAAGATACCACATTGATTTTCTGGATTTGGAAGTTAACTACAAAATAAGAAAAATAATTTCTTTAGGTCCCCATTAACTTTATTGGGTCCTTGGGGTTAGAGAGACATACTAACTATCTAACAATAGGCATCCAACTATACTTTCCATTCAGAACATCATAATGTTTAATATTGCATTTATTTGATGTATGCCCCTTTTTCATGCAATAAAAACAAGTAATTATACATGTATTTTTAGAGTAAGCAGTTCCTTTTTCTACCCACACTCTCCGAGTTCTTTTAATTTTATTTTTAGGAACATACTTGTGTTTACTTAGATTGTTTTTCTTAAAAACATGTTTTTAAAAAGATTTATTTTCTAAAGCATCTTCAAGTTGTTTTTCTAAAATCATTAAATCAAACATATAACTTTTGCAAGATGCACATTCAACTGTCTCAATTTCTCTATTTTCCAAAATTAAATTTTTTGGTTTTAAGTCATTTTCTTCTACAAGATATTTTTCAAGATTCCTTTGTAATTCTTTAAAATCACCTTTTCATTTTTTGTGAGCAATATCTAGTTTATTGGATTTAGCAAGTCATAAAGAGAATTGTTCCTACGGAAACAAATAACAGATCTTAAGGACACAAATATCACCTTACCTCAATCCTCAATCTCTTGATTTGGATCCTCCTCGGTTTGCATATGCCATCTGTAGATGTACACGGTTTGGACCCTTGAGAGGTTACCTGCGGAGAGGGCTCTGATGATCAAGTCAACGAAAAGATTCTCAGAAAGTAAAATCTCTTGATTAAGGGATTAATGAAAGCATAACTTTAATTGTTGGGGTCCACGTGTATTTATAGAGTTGTTAATTATGTTTTTCCTTCTTGTGGGTTGGGCCATTGCTTGGATCTTAGGTGGGCCTGGGCCTAGCCCAAGCCCTTAGTTAAGGTTTGTTGGTATCAAGGGCCTTGTTTGTAATATTCTAAGTCTGCAGTGGTCAATAGATGTCGTCCTATTTTCTGATGTAGACAGCCTAGGCTGCTATGTGCTTTCGCTTGTCCGATTACTCACTTGATAATTCCATTTGTGGGGTTATGTGTAGGCGGGCTTGGCTGTGTGGTTTTATTAGTCCGCCTAGGTGCAGTACACCACTTCTCCAGCCTTTGTCAGTGGAAGTATAGCGACAAAGGATTGGAAGTGAATGAGTTGTTTTCTTGGTTTGCCTAGGTGTAGTACACCAGTCCTCCAGCCTTTAACTGTGATGAACAGTGTTAAGGATAAAGTTTTAAGAGGTGGTAGTAGGTGAAAGGGGGGCAGATGTCAGAGGTCTAATCAGGGGTTTTGTGCCATCGTTTGGGGTGTTGGAACATTTCGCATTTGGTTGTGAGGCTTCGTCTAATCATTATTTCTGGCGGGAAAAGTTGAAGCGTTTGAGATGCTGGTGATAAATACAAACACGGATGAGAAAAAAAATTTACTTTGGTTCATTTGCAAGAAATTTGGGGGCAGCTATCTGTTTGTGTGAGTTCTTGTCTGATACGTTCCTTGTCTCTACCGTCTTCTTGTTGTCTAAAAAGAAAAGGTATGTCTAGTATTAGTGATAGTTATTCTTTGTCGAGTCCAAGTAGTGGGAGTGATCGGTCAGGGGAGGATGGAAGTAGTCAATCTACGAGTAGTGAAAGGGGTCAATTAGGTGGTGAGGGGACAAATCCTATGGAGTCGACAACCGAAGTTAGGGAAGACCCACCAGAAGACTTGGCGGAGAGCAACTGGCCGGTAAAGGCAGGATACGAGTGGGTTGTCGGGGATATGCAGACACAATACTCCTTGTTCTGGTGGTCGCTATTGTTGAGGTCGTGGCTAAATTGCATTCCCATATTTGACTGTGTAAGCCACGATCAAGAAGGGGATACTGAGGAATTTTTCTACGTGTACATGTGTCACTTTTCACAGTTGTACATTAGGTTGCCTTTTGACGACTTCACTATGGGGGTGCTGCGATTGCAAAATGTTGCTCTTACTCAGCTGCATCCGAATAGTTGGGCGTATCTGCAGGCTTTTCGGGTGCTGTGTAAAGCTTTGTATTTACAACCCTCTCTACACTTTTTCCTTCCGATGAGTCCAACAACCTGACTATCACTTATAAGTCGACCAGGGATAAAAAGGTTGGACGCGTTTACCCAGTCCTTTAAACATTTTAAGGATTGGTTCTTCAAGGTTATGGTGAAGCAGACAAGGCGTTCATATTTTTATACCGATGACGAGAGCACTAAGTTCCCTTTCTATTGGACCATCAATCCTTGGCGATATAAGGATATGAAAAGGGAGGAGTTGTCGGTGGTGGATACTTTGATGAAGTTTAACGATAAGATGCCCACTAAGGGCTTAGTTAGGGTTTATAATTCGGTTCATCCAATTGTTGATATAGAAGGTATCTTTTTGTATTTTTAAGTGCCATACTGTGTTTGAGTTAACTGATCGGTATTCGTTGTTGTGTATAGGTCATATGGCACAGATGGGGAAGAAGAATTTGAATCTTTTTCAAAATCTCTGTATGGAGAAGGCGGCAAAGGCAAAGGCTTTTGGGAGCACTAAAGTTCCCAACTTGCAAGAGCCTCTTGTGGAATTTCATGTGCATGGGGGCTCTAACAGGAAAGCTGAGTTGTCGGTCAGGGCTGGTAGGGGGAAAGACGTGAAGAAGGTTAGGGCCACCTTTGTCGGGGCCAAGATCGTCATTTGGTGTGATGGGACCAGAGGTTGGGCTCATCGAGTTACTGGAGATTGTTGTTCGTCGTGACATTGAAATCAACTTGTTTGAGACTTTGGTTAACTCGATTGACAGCATGGAACCGAACGCACTAGTGAAGGCTATTGTGGAGTTTAGTAGCAACACGCTGATATTAGGACGCAGAGTGGGATCTTTGTACCAGAGGGAATTGAAGGAGGGTAGTCGGACTAGAGTGGAGGAGTTGATGATCTAGGTAGACAAGCATGCTAAGGAGAAAGGTACTTGGAAGAAGGCAAGGGAGGAGTGGTTAGAGGAGAAAACAAGGTTAGGGACATGGAAAGTGCGATGCCTGGATTCGGAGAACAAGTTAAAAGGAAGGATAGCGGAGCTTGAGGCCGACTACGACGAAGTGAAGGAGAAGAATGGTGGATTGGAGTTAGAACTAGAATACCTCAAGGGTTGTATTATTCAAGAACATATCAATGGCTTCAAGAAGTGTCTACGACAAGCGACCTTCTTTTACAAGGATATTGATGTATCGGATAGTAAATTCAACGTCAACAAGAATGTTGTTGATGGTGCGTTGGTAAGTGAGGTGGGAAGCAGTCCTGAAGAAGAGACTGATAAGGTGGCGGAGGGGCCGAATGCAAAGTTGACGATGCTGTGGAGACGGAGGATGTTGATGAGGAAACGACTTAGGACTTATGTTTTAGGATTCATATTTGATTTTAAGCCTAAGTCTGTAATAATTCATACATTGCTTTAGTTTCTTGTTTACATGTTTATCCACCGTACATTGTTTTATCTTCTTGTTAATATAGATAACGTTTGTGGTATATTTGTTGTTTGCTTGATTCTCATAGTTTATATCATAGGAGCACGTTTACTTGAACGATGAGGGTGTGAATATGGTGCAATGTTATTTGCTGTTGAGATCGCTTAATTTGTTAAGTGGCGTTTTGTGTTAAACATGCTTAGTGTGTGCATGAATTGTTGTAGAAGGTGTAGTATTCATTCTAGGCTGCTTACTTGTGGTAAGGGTGGGGAAGTTAAACAACTAAAATTAGATAATGGGTGATCGACCCAGGCCGCTTACTTGTGGTAAGGGTGGGGAACTTAAACAATTAAAATTAGATAATGGGTGTTCGACCTAGGCCGCTTACTTGTGGTAAGAGTAGGGAACTTAAATAATTAAAATTAGATAATGGGTATTCGACCTAAGCCGCTTACATGTGGTAAGGGTGGGAAACTTAAACAGTTAAAATTAGAGAATGAGTGTTCGACCCAGGCCGCTTACTTGTGGTAAGGGTGGGGAACTTAAACAATTAAAATTAGATAATGGGTGTTCGACCCAGGCCGCTTACTTATGGTAAGAGTGTGTAACTTAAACAATTAAAATTAGATGATGGGTGTTCGACACAGGCCGCTTACTTGTGGTAAGGTTGAGGAACGTAAACAATTAAAATTAGATAATGGGTGTTCGACCCAAGCCGCTTACTTGTGGTAAGAGTGGGGAACTTAAATAATTAAAATTAGATGATGGGTGTTTGACCTAGGTCGCTTACATGTGCTAAGGGCGGGTTATTTAAATATAAAATTAGATAATGGGTGTTTGACCCTAATGAATATCACCCTACAAGGCTTTTCAGCTTGGGCCAATGGCCTGGCCCATTTAGTTTTTTTTTTATCATTAAATAAATACATATTTTTGAATGATTTAATTTCAGTCTAATAAATGGGTTTTATTGTGCAGTGTGTTTGGGCCGAAACCTGGAACACACGTATCAAACAAAAGCCCAATTAAAGCAAGGTTTCTTCAACAACCTATTTCCAGCGTTGACATACAACCCATGACTTCAACCATTTTCTGTCAACTTTCTTCCTTCGCACAAGTTGTAATTGGGCCTGATTTGAAACAACATTCTTTGCTTTCATACATCTTTGGTTCATTTACACAAGGCTCACATTTGAAATAAAAGGAAGCAGCCATAAGCATTCTTTTGCCAGTATATTGGGCCTGTAACAACAGCCCATTGAATTCAGAGTTGGGAATCACAAATCAGAACACCAATATTCATCATATCTGGGAGCGCCGCTGGGTTCATTTCCCTCTGCCCGCCCAAGTTCCTTTTTCGCATCTAGGGTTTCGTCTTCACGCGTCTACTACGGTTCATACCTTCACGGGTTCCTTTCCCCAACCGTTAGGGTTCGTCATGCGTGCCAACCATCCAAACCATTGCCTGGTTTCCCTCACGCATTTCAGTGCATCACGACGTTAGGGTTCCAATTTGCGTGCCAAACCTCAACCCTCCTCTTCAGTTTTCGGGTTTTCCATCTTGCTGTTAGGTTTTGTTAGACGGCCATCCATGTTAAAAAATTTGTTGTTCACGGCAGCTTTGCCGTTAGTTTTCTTCCGCTCTTTTTCTGGCAGCCTTTATCTATAAAAGGTAGACCATGCTTTGTATCGATTAGCTTTTGATTAATTTGAGAGTTTTATCCCCAATTTCAGAGCTCACTTTCACCTTAGATGAGGATTTCTCTTCCTAGGGTTCCAAACACCGCGAGTGTGTGCATTTTAGTGAGAGACGAGAGTGATCCGAACCCCAATCGCGCTTCCGCTGCATTTCCACCGATTAACTGCACGGAGGATCGCTCATCAAACCTAGGCCGCTTACTTGTGGTAAGGGTGGGGAACTTAAATAATTAAAATTAGATAATGGGTATGCGACCCAAGCTGCTTACTTGTCGTAAGGGTGGGAAACTTAAACAGTTAAAATTAGAGAATGGGTGTTCGACCTAGGCCGGTTATGAGGTAAGTGTGGGGAACTTAAACAATTAAAATTAGATAATGGGTGTTCGACCCAGACCGCTTACTTATGGTAAGAGTGGGTAATTTAAACAAATAAAATTAGATGATGGGTGTTCGACACAGGCCGCTTACTTGTGGTAAGGTTGAGGAACTTAAACAATTAAAATTAGATAATGGGTGTTTGACCCAAGCCGCTTACTTATGGTACGTAAGGTTGGGGAACTTAAACAATTAAAATAAGATAATGAGTGTTCGACCTAAGCCGCTTACTTGTGGTAAGGGTGGGGAACTTAAACAATTAAAATTAGATAATGGGTGTTTGACCCAGGCCGCTTACTTGTGGTAAGGGTGGAGAAATTAAACAATTAAAATTAGATAATGGGTGTTCGACCAAGGCCACTTACCTATGGTAAGTGTGGGGAACTTAAACAATTAAAATTAGATAATGGGTGTTCGACCCAGGCCGCTTACTTGTGGTAAGGGTGGGGAACTTAAACAATTAAAATGAGTGAGCATATGGTAAAGAAACCCTTTGTTTTATTCATGAATTTTGGGGTGTCTCATTTAAAATCCCTGGCCAAAACCCTTGTTAGGGAAAAATGTCAGGTGAGGAAAAAGAGTACACCCAGGGTTACAAGCGTTTGGTATATCAACTTAACTAAAATAGAATTTTAAATGAGATACATTCCACATATTCGGTATCTCTACTCCTGTAAGTTGCTCAAGCTTATAAGTGTGTCCTTCTGCATCATCACATATTCGGTATGGTTCATCGCAATTGGCGGAGAATTTATCATTCTTCTTTCTTGCACTGCTAGCCATTCTCCAGACTAGGTCTCCTTTCATAAACGATCGTGGCCATAGGTTTGCATTATATCTCCTAGCCGCCCTTTGTTTGAATTCCATGTTACGAATTTGTGCTTTGTCTCTTAATTCAGGCAATAGGTTGAGGTGGGTACACATATTCTAGTGGTTCTGGTCTGAATCGTATAATTGGCGGCGTAGAGATGGTTCCCCAATCTCAACCAGTATCATGGCTTCCACGCCGTATACTAAGTTGAAGGGGGATTCATTTGTAGCGAACTAGGGGGCATCTATAGGCCCACAATACTTCCAACAAATCTTCCAGCCATCGGCCTTTGGCTTCATCCAAGCGTTTTCGCAATTCTATAAGTGTGACTTTGTTGGCGGCTTCAGCTTGGCCATTGGTCTGCGGATACTCTACAAAGCTGATGATATGTTTGATTTTGAGGCCAGTATAAAATTTAGCAAGCTCCTTATCTATGAATTGTCGGCCATTGTCGGTTGTGATGGTTTGCGGCATGCCATGGCGGCATATAATATCTTTCCAAACGAACTGCTGGACCTGTTGAGCTGTGATAGTGGCTAATGGTTTAACTTCTATCCATTTGGTGAAGTAGTCGAAGCCTACTATAAGGAATTTCACTTGTCCTTTTCCTAGGTGAAGGGGCCGAGGATGTCCATTCCCCATTTCACAAAAGGCCATGGGGAGATATGGAATGAAGTTGTTCTTATTTCTGATGGATGAGGTTACCGTGCTTTTGACATGGTATGCATTTTTTTACAAAGGTGTGGCAATCCGTGTAAGACCCGGGAAAATTAAATAGTTATTTAATTAATTATTTAATTAGGACGAGTAGCAAGAGCATTTAAAGCAATAAATGTGAGGGACTATGACGTGGAAAAGTACTAGCTCAAGTGGTTGAGAGTACTTTATTGTGTGTGAGGACTTGGGTTCGAGTCCTATGTGTGTCACTTGGATGTTATTAAATTATGTATTTTTATGTAATTATGTATTGAATGCGTGGTGTCATGATAAACTCTTAAAATTGTAGGATTTAGCATGAAATAAGGATTGGTTGAATGGTTTGGCCTTGGTGTGGTATGTGCAGGAGTGTGGGTTCAAACCTTGGTGAGAACTAAATAATTCCTTTTTG
>Ga0209589_1010078_pt1 | contig 13915 bp, 6 predicted proteins | sample CowpeawhiteBW_FD_187525 | JGI IMG/M metagenome (GOLD analysis project Ga0209589, IMG submission 187525) | Root nodule microbial communities of legume samples collected from California USA - Cow pea white BW (SPAdes) (version 2) | ecosystem: Host-associated > Plants > Roots > Nodule | place: USA...
AAAAAAAAATTAAAAAAAAAAATTTAATAAAAAAATAAAAAAAATTAAAAAAAATTAAAAAAAGTAAAAAAAAAAAAAGAGATGGGCCAGCACACCGGCCTGCCAGCCCGCCCGAAAACGGGACGGGTTACAATTTTCGACCCGTTTATTGATGGCGGCTCAGCCCGGCCCGTTTTTGGCGGGCCACAGGCGGGCCGGGCCAAAATAGGTCGGACTGACCTGTTTTGACACCCCTATAGTAAACCATTAAATTTGCAAAGAGAATAACTTTTCTTACTTTATGGTCTTGATCTAGTATTGTTTTTTTTTTCCTAAATAACTCCACACATTAAAACACTCTATCTGCACAACAAAAGACCCAAATGATGATCAAGACACAATATTAGGATCTCAACCAAAGAAAATTTTATTAAGGACGAATGAAAGCACCATACAAAGAAAAAATGAACTTACACGTAGGAGAAAATATGTTGTTACATATAAAAAATGAACAAAATTTCAAACTGTTAAGAGAAATTGAATAAGATTTTAGTATAGTTCTTCATATAAATTATTTTACCAGTAGTAAAAATTCACAAGAATTAAAATTTAATCAGAATTTTATGATAGGAAAAAAAGATTTTTGAAGAGAAATAGAGCTAGAAAAAAAAAAGAGCTTTTTGAGAAGGAAAGAAATATGATTTGGTGTTATCAGGATTTTACATTAAATTTGAACCACTTGTAAAAAGAAAAACAAATCAATTTTATCCAGTTAAATGAATATAGATTTCAAATTTAATCTAGTTTATATATTTGTAGCAGATTTCTAAAAATTATATCTACCATTGTCTGGTGTACGATTGATTTAGGTATAATACACATCACTGATATCTTATTTTCGTAACATGTTTTTAAAATACTTTATCCTTTACGCAATTGCTGCTTTTCATTTTAATCTGTGTAAATATGTTTTCTTTGTAAATTACGTTATCACGTGGCTCTATCAAATTGACATGTCATACTTTGATCCTTATAAATATTATAGTTTTATTAAGAAAGATACACCTGAAATTTTTTATTAATAACTAATTTAAATAGAAAAAATAATTAATTATTATGGTGACCAAATTCAGATATAAATTTATATATTAAATTTTTTTTAACTAAAATAGTTTCAAAAATTATAATTGACCTCTAAATTGATAACTATAATAATTTTTATAATGAATTGATCTCTAAATTGGTCTCTAAATTGATTACTAACATTAATTACCTAAATTTTGCCTACCAAAAAATAGTATCTAATTAAGAAATTAATTTATAAATTACTTTCTAAACGTATATTTTAATCATAAAATTAATCACTATTTAATATATTTTTTGTGTGCACCCGTTCTATCTTTAACTACAATCATTATTGGACATTACTTTAATTGGATTTTTAATATTTATTCAATATAAATAAAAATTATATTTAAAATTTAAAATATAAATTAATTTAGATGAGTTAATAAAAATATAATTTTTTTTATTAAATGTTAGAAAACTTTAAACAAAATAAAAAGGCATGTATGTAATCTTTTGGTTAAAATATCTTTTTGGTCCCAATTTTGGTTAAAGTTTTGTCAAATAAGTCTTAATTTTGTTTTTTCTCAAATAGGTCCCGATTTTCGTCAATTTTGTTCAATTTGGTCATTTTTTGCTAACACCATTTAAATCATTAACAGTCAATTGTCACGTGTCACTTCTTGGTTTTTTTAAATTTTTTTAAAATTTTTTCAAGAATTTTTTTAATTGTCCACGTGTCAATCCAAGAGCATGCCACGTGTTAGAGTCAATATTTAATATTCAATTTGGTCCCTATATTTGTTAGTTTTGTTCAATTTAGTCCTAATTTTTGTTGACATGAATCAATTTTGTCCTTCTCCAAATTAAAATCAAATTTAATTTTTATATTAAAATTCACATTTTTTTATTAAATGCTTTTATATAATATATTAAAATTCACATCATTATAACTTTCATATAAAAATTAAATTTGGTCTCATCTTTGACAAGGACAAAATTGGTCAATTTTAAACAAAATTTGGACTAAATTGAACAAAAATAACAAATATAGGGACCAAATTGAATATAAAACATTGACTTTGACATATGGCACGTTGTTGAGTTGACACGTGTACATTTAAAAAAAAAATTTAAATTTAAAAAATTTAAAAAAAACACGAAGTAACACGTGGCAATCGTTGTTCATGGTCGTTAATGATTTAAACGATGTTAGCAAAAAATGATCAAATTGAACAAAATTAACGGAAATTGAGACTTATTTGAGAACAAAAACAACATTAGGACTTATTTGAAAAAACCTAACAAAAATTGGGACCAAAATGATATTTTAACCTTTTTTTATCGAATGCTCAAAGCTAGGGGTGGTCATGGATTGGATTTTTAATGATCCAATTCACATCCATTTTAGATCCAAATAATTAGATCAGATTTCGATCCAAAATCATTTTTCCAACAAAACTAGTTTGGATATTATTTTAAATCTAGATCATAATATTTCGATCAAGATTTAAATCGAGTTCAAATATTTGGATCAAGTTCAAATTACAAAATCCACTTTTTATAAAATAAATTTAAAATGAATTTTCTAAAACATGAGTCGTTAAGGCCGACACGACTCAACCTGTCTGGATCTTTGGGCTTGCTCGGTCCATAAGGGTCATCGGGCCTGCCCAGTCCGTACAGGTTGTCGGGTATGACCCGTCCGAGTCGTCAGGCTGGCCCAGCCTAACCCATTTGGGTCATCAGGCTTCCTCGGTCCGTACGGGTAGTTTGACATGGTCCGTCTAAGTCATCGAGCCGACTCAGCTTGTACGGGTTGTCGGGCCAACTTAACTTGTCTGAGTCGTTGAGCCCGCTTGGCCCATCAGGGTCGTCGAGCCTGCTTAGTCAGTACAGGTTGTCGGGCATGACCCGTCCGAGTCCTTGGTTCGGCCCAGCCCAACCCATTCAAGTCGGGTCCGCCTGACCCGTTCGGGTCATCAGGCTCGCTTGACTTTTTCGGGTCATCGGACTCAACCGAATTGTAAATCGGGCTCGCCTAGCCCGTTCGTGTCTTTAGACCCGCCCAACCCGTTCTAGTCGTATTGGGCCTGCCCGATCCATATAATTCGTCGAACAAGGTCCGTCCAAGTCTGAATTTAGCATAGTACATCTCAACCTTTAGCCTCACTCAACTAAAAATTTAAATTGAAAATTTGGATTAAATTTTTTGGATTATCTATATTTGAAAATCTTAATTTAGAAAATGGACATCCAATCCATAAAATATATAAAATGCACATTAGATTGAAATCCATATCTATTAAAATGAATTTTAAATGATTGGACTTTTAATAAAATGAATTTTAAATAAATTGAATAGGAGCAAGAATGGTTCAGATCAAGAAAATTAGACTTTTTGTATACCCCTACTAAAGCATTGGAGATGAGTGTGGAATAACAATCAGAATATTGTTGACTAAATCAATGTGTCAAAAATATTTATTTTTTTACAAAGTAAATGGCCTACATCTAATAATATAACGTTCTTATTTCACCGCTAACATTTTATCGGTAACAGTTTACTAAAGAACAAGTTGTATTATTTTGTGACTTGTTTTTCTTATAAGAGTTAAGTCTGTTTACGTTTAAGTATATATTGCTCAAAATGGTATGGTTGTTAATTTGTATAAAAGGAAATTCAGAAGCCACATTCAGTAGATTTAGGGTGTGTTTCTTTGATAAGATGGGTTTGAGGGAGAGTGTGAAGATGAATTTGTGTGGATTTGAATGGATATGTGTGTTTCTTTGAGTAGATTTAGAAGATAAAGTGAATGGATTTGGAAATAAATTGTATGAAAGTTAGTGAGTGATTAAAGTGATATGATAGATTAAAAAAATAAATATAATGGATAAAATTTAAAATTACCTAATTAACCTTATGATAAAAATAAAATTAAATAACTTTTAAATAAGTTAAAAATATTAAATTTTAATGATATTTTAATTATTATTTATATATATTATTAATAACTATTATCATTATATATTATTAATAATAATTATATTATATATATAATTATTATAATATAATTATTATTAATTATTATATTATACATATTTTTATTATTATATATTATTAATAATAATTAAAATTATATATACATATAATTATATATTATTATATATAATAAAATAATAATGTATAACTAATGACAATAATATATATAATATATGTAACGGAAAAAAGGTTATAAAAGTAAAAGCAGTATAAATCTCTTCAAATCTATGCATAATTGAAGGGGTGAAATTTGATATTCATCCTTCAAATTCGTCTCTGCTTTTCCCTTTAAATCATATTAAAAGAACATAAAATTTGTTTTTCAATCTGTCTTCGCAAATCTACTTATAGTTGTCATCCGTTCAAGCGAACAGACCGTTAGGGTGTGTTTTTTTGTGTAGATAGATTTGAGGGAGAGTGTGAAGATGGATTTGTGTGGATTTGAGTTGATGAATATGTGTGTTTATTTGAGTGGATTTAGAGGATAAAGTGAGTGGATGTAAAAATAAAGTTTATAAAAATTAGTGAGAGATTTGAGTGATGTGATAGATAAAAGAAAAATTATAATAGATAAAATTCAAAAATTACCTAACTACCTTTCTAATAATAATATTATTATTATTATTAATTATTATATATATACATATTGTAAATTATTATTATATTATATACATTATTATTATTAAATAAATAATAATAATAATAATAATAATAAATAATAATAATTTATAAAGATTTTGTATTATTACAATAATATTAATTATATATGGCACAAGGATAGAATTGTAAAGTCTACTTTCATATGCCCAAATCTTCTACGTAAATAAGGGATGAAATTTTAAACTGTTTTTATAAATCCGTGCTCTTGTATCGGCTCATTTCTTTAAAGACGAACACAAATAAAATCATAAATCCGTCATTGCAAATCCGCTGATTTAAACAATCAGCTTAAACGAACATGCGCTTAGGGTGTGTTCTTTTGTGGGTGATGATTTGAGGGAGATAGAGAGGATTGATTTGGGTTGATTATAATATGATATTTATGTTCAATTTTAAGGATTTTGGGGTGATATTGGAGTGAATTTGAGAGTAATTTTGTGAAAGTGTTTGAAAGATTTGACTGATGTGACTAAAAAAAATTAAATTTAATAGATGAAAATGTAGAATAATCTAATTGTCCTTGGTGTTAAAAAAGTATAATAAAATGATATTTAGATAAGTTGTAATTAGTTTCTCATATATTATTATCATAAATACAAATATTTTAAATATTTATTAATTAAAAAAAATAACTAAAATTTTTTTGATTTAGAAAATTTAATATTTTAATGTAAAAAAATCATTTCCAACCACACCATTAATAAAATGTCAACTCCAAGCTGCTGTTAAGTTGAGTTACCTTTCTCATGTTTGATCTTTTTATTCTTCTGGGCTGGATTAGCTTATTTCTTATTTGGAAGTGCTTATAATCAATGTGCTGCAAAGATGTCTCTGATTGGAAAGCGGTTTTTTTGTGTGAATGTGAAGGAAAACCAACAAGTTTTATTATAGAAAAAGTTCAGAGAAAGAAAATAAATTGTCTTCAGAGTACAAACGGAAACTCTCTTGAAAAAGCCATGAATAGAGTTCTTAGGTGAAGTCATGAACCAAATCTCAAAGCATATTTAGCTAAAATGGTATACCCTTAAAAATTTAACTACTTCATTCTGAAAAAGATAAGCTTTAATAAAATGCAATGAATGGAATACATTCCAAAACACAGAATTTGTTATAAGACGCTCATATGCATGAGAGGTGAAATGGAACAGGTTCCAAAAACAAACATAACCGGTTAAATAGAGGTTCACATGGTTTCGGTTCCAAAAAAACTTAACAGGTTCCATTGTGAAAACAACCACAAAAATACATCCCATTCAATAACCATATGCGGATCCACCACGTCAACATTGGATTTCACTACATCGTGAGCTGTCTGGCGAGCCGTCAACCTTCGTCGTGCTCGCCACCATGCCTCATCTCAACAAACCGTGGTGGTGGAAAGGTAGCAAGTCCAACACAGTTTTCAAACAAAGAGAAAGAAAGGAAAATGCATGATTGTGCTCTTCATTTCAATTCCAGAACTCCTCGATAGGCAATAAACTCCTCGAAACGCAACAACATGGTTTATTTATTTGAAATAAAATGATGAAAATAATTATATAAAAACATCTTGATCACTCTCTAATCTCTTCATGTCAGAGATAAGAATACACCTCAAATCCCTTCGCTTTTAAATCAATAAAAAGGAATACAAAAATTTCCTACGTTCATCACTTTTAAATCACTCGTCCACAGTCATCAACACTATAACATTGTGTTGATTGTTGTGTTATAGATTTTATGATAAAAGGATGTTACATAATCTATTTTTATATATTTTGATATCTTAGCATGTTTAAAATATTATGATAAAATCCAATCGAAAACAGTTTGTTGTTTGAATCGTGTCTAAGATTTGTTAAAAAAATGAAAGTATGGAAGGAGTAACATAACGTAGGTGGAATTGTGGATGATGATGGAAAAGTAAAAGAGTTGAAGTTGGAGAGAGAAGCGCGTGCGTGGGTTGTGATTGATCCAAGAGAGCACACATTGAAAAAATACTAGGGATGGCAATTAGGACCTGGCCCGCAGGCCCGCAGAAAAAACGAGGGACGGGCCAGGGTAGTGAGCCTGCAGGCCCGCGTAGGCGGGCCTGCAAGCCCGCATAAAATTAAAAAAAAAAACTTGCACTTGTGTATATTAATTACTTCTTTTATGGACTCTTGCATTGGGTATGTCATAGTATGAATATGATAAAAATGTTGAATTATCAATTTATCATCTAATTTCTCAAAGTTTTTACTTAATTTTGTGAACTTCTTAAAGTTTCCCAATTTTTAAACATTGAAAGTTTTATCATAAAAAAAATAAATAAAAAAAATAAAAAAAATAAAAAAAGAAAAAAAGAAAAAAAGTGGGCCGGTCTGCAGACCCGCAGATCAAGAAATATGCGAGGCGGACCAGTATTTTCAACCTGTATAAAATATGTGGGACAAAACGAACCAGCCACATTGTACGAATCTTATACGAACCGGGCTTAAACGGATCGGGCCAACCCGCATTGCCACCCCTAAAAAATACTGCGTTATGGTTACACACCACACAGTGACAGATGGCGGGGCATGGACACGATGTGTTAGCGAATGGGAGGGGACGGTGTTGTTGGGTGAGACAATAACTGTGATCAGTATGCGCAAAGTGCAGGCGCAGCTGGCGGCTTTGAATTTTAGGCTACCATCAGGCCCCACCCACTGTTAAAAATCCCACATCCCAATGCTTTTCAAAATCAATACTTTAATTATTTATATTCTAATTAAATTTTTAAATTACATTTCATTATGACAGTAAAATGCATTTAGAGATTAGTGTTTGTGTGTAATTTGATCCTCTGGAGGGTAGAATGTGAAAAACATTTATTGGGGGAATCCTCCTAGCCTGACATCTCCATTACTAGGTGGGCCACCCCCTCACTCCCTCAGTCCCCCCTCCTCACACGTGTCACACTTTCCACTCGCATCCTCTTTCTCTCCCACTCCCTTCTCTTCCATTCCCTTCCCAGAACATCCATAAATATTCTTCCATATATAATGCAATCATACGGAACGCAAACATGGCAATCATCACTACCAGTTAAAACTGCAACAACATCACCAACAAACACTACTCACTCTCCATTATTTGCACATGTTCACATTTATTCCATTAAAGAGAAACTCTAAACAAAGCCAAGAAGAAGAGGAAGAAAACAAAAAAGTTCCTAATGGTGGATTAACGTGTTTCTCATGGGTTGGCGTTTGGGCCAGAGCGGCCCAAGAACTGCAACTCTTGCTTGTCGTAAATTTGGAGGGAAAAATCCCTCAACGTCTGAGTCTTGGTGGCGCTGGAAGGAACACTAGGGGCCATGCTGGAATTGGTAGCCGACTTAGCCCCCAACGTGCTCGTACTCACCGCTGCCGAGTTAGAACCGTTACTGCAGGCCCTCATGACGGACCAAGCTTCTGGAATATTCGTTGTCGTCACCAGAGGCGATATGGGCCTGGCCGCCACGTTGAACATCGAGGGAGATAAGGCCCATATCTGAGGCTGGTAGCTGGTGGGGCCCGTAACTCCGCCCAAGGGGTTGCTGGTGGTCGCGGCCTGCGGGATCATCCAGAAAGTGTTGGCGGGGACCACCATGTTGGGGTTACTTACGGCCCAGACCGGGACCAGTCCTTGGGGTACTTGAACCGGGGCCAAACCGGACGTCTGCGAAACGGTATCGTTTATGTCCACGAACTCGCTGTTGGAAGGGCGTTTCCGTTTCTTGTTAGACGCGCCTTCTTCGCCCTTGTTTTGGTTGGCGCTCGAGGTCGTTGGGATTTTGAGCGCGCCGCCGACAGAGACCGCTATGGCCGGTACCGTGCCTGTGCCGGTGGCTTCTATGATGGCCTGCTCGGAGTGTTCGAGGAGCCACCGGACGGTTTCGCCGTCGGATTTGTGGCCCAGCTCTCGGGTGAGTTGGAAGATACGGGCAGCGCAGGTGGCGGGTATTCGGATCCTGCGGCCCCGGCCTTCGACTTTGGTGTGGCGGTCCTTGGTGGAAGAGCGCCTAGGCGATTTGAGCGGAAGGTGCATCGGCAGCGGCGGAGAAGGTTTGGGCGCGTTGGGATCCGGGTCAGGGTCTGAATCCGTTGGCTCGTTTTTGAGCGGCAGAACTTGGAAGCCTATGGCGTGGTCTTGGAAGTGTTGGGGAAGTCCATTGAGGTTGGTGGCTTGGGATGAGCCTTTGTCTGCGTCCGCGTCGCTGGTGCTGAGGTCCGTTGTTCCTCCGTCTTGATCTTGGTCTTGATCCATGTCCCGCTCCTCCTGATTGGACGCCATTTCACTGAGTCTGAATTGGAAGATTACGCCAGAGAGATTTGGAAGCTGAGATATAAAAGTTTACAATTTTTTTTTGTTGGTTTGGCTTCAGTGAATTTCAAGGAAGGAGTTTGTGAGAATTTTTTTAGGTGTGGTGGCTAAAACACCAAAATGCACTACAACAAATGGAATATCATATAAATAATCATTAATTAAATACACGGATAAAAAGTTCAAGATATTTCCTCTCCCAACACTAACATCTCTTCCATGTTATCTTATCCTCTACATAAGACTTACATATCCTTAATAACATTGGATAAATTTTTCAATAAATCTAATTTTACATAATTTACTTAAATTTTTATAGCTTCAAAAAAATATAAATAAAAAAAATTCATAACTAACTTTAATAAAAAACTGTTATTTAAGTATAACTTATATCATAATATATTATTATTATTTAATTTACTATTTATTTATACACCAAATGCTAGATAAGATTGCGGTTTATCATCTTTTTCTCTATGATATCTTTATTCTATATGAATAAATTAACTTTAAATTTATAATATTTTGTTACCTCTCTAATAATGTTTTAATTATTGAACAAGATATAATTTTAATTCGCAGAAATAGATTGACATCTACTTTTAGATTTTTAAAAGTGAACTGTCTAGTTTAGATTTTTATTTACAAATTATATCATAGATTGTTTTTATTTTTATAAATAAGAGATAAAAAGATGTTTTTCCATAAAATAGAAAAAAAAACTCAAAAATCTCAGCTCATATATTTTCTAATATAGGAGAAACATGTTATATACTTTTTGAAACTAAAACCAAATATTGTCTTATGTCTAAATAGTATATACAGTTATCATTCAAATGGTCTTTAATATTGTTATTAAATAAAAAATTACTTAATAATAATTTCTATAAAATATCACACATATGTTTTGTACGAAGCAATCAATCAAATAAAACAGAATCTGATATGCAAAGGTCGTTAACTTAAATTGTAATTGCACGTTCTCATGATAAAGTTTATGAATAAATTGTGTAATTTCTGTACCATACTTGTAAAGTAATTTCTTTCTGCAAAGTATTTGATTTTTGGAGATTAATTTCACTGACTATTATTTAAATTAAATTAAATTTTAAGTGTAAAATAATTTTGGATATTTTTAATTCAAAATTTATTAAGTTTTATTTCGTAATTACTAAAAAATCTTATATTTTTCGGTTCAATTATAAGATGATAGGATTATTATTTTATTCATTATTTTTCTGTGATAAGAAATGTAACATTTTATAATTGCTATAGAATTATATTAATGATTAATTTTTTATTAAAAATAATAAATATTTCGTCAATGATGTCACAAAAATTATCATTTGGTGATAAATTAAGTTACTTATTATTTTATATTAAATGTAATTTTAGAAAAATATTAATATTATTTTTATTAACTCAAAATCTCACATTTTTTTATGATGAACAATATTATATTACGTCACTCAATTTATAAAAAAATTAAATAAAAAACACTCAAATTAAAAATACATAAATTTACTACATACTTAAAAAAGTTAATTAAATTTGTTATTTTATAAAAAGTTATTTCACACAATATAATATATATACCTTTTGATACCCTGAGATAAATTAAATCTTAATTACTTATTTTGTACCTTTGTATATGTTAAGGTGGTTGTATAAGGACATGAGAAAATGTAAAATGAAAAGATAATATTGTTGGTGGTGATGAAATTGTGTGTTGATGGGAAGTTGTTGTTACGTGTAAATTTGATAAGAATCCATTGTATTGTATTTATCATTATATCGAAAGGGTAGTTAGTTGCATAGGACAATAAGGTTTAGGAGTATTAATATGGAATTTTGAGGGACTGGGTGGGGACTATGTATAAGTATAAATCTCCAAGTGGGAAACTTATCTATTGTAATTTCATCAAACCTGTGAAGGAAGCACGGAGTGACACGTGTCACGAGCTGGTCCATGTGATCCACCAATTCTCATCCACACCAAGAAGGGTGATCTCCTTTTAAGACCAATCAGGCAACAAAGATGATGTGAGAGGGACCTCCAAAGTTGACCTTTCTGTCCTAATTAACGCTTTTCATTGGTAGGCACCATTAATTTATGCTGCATCACACACAGACCATCAGAGAACTATAAAATTTAATCTCAAATCACCAGGGCTTACGATTATATTTTTGGTTTTTCTTTTTTTCGCTTAAAAGGAGAACACTGTGAAACTTTTGTTTATATTACATTATTTTTAACTTTTTGTATAACGTTTTACTTGTTGAATAATATAAAATGGTGAAATGTATTTTTAGTTTTTTAAATTTAAGTAATTTGTTTAGTTATTCAAATATTTTTTTCATTTATGAATTTTAGTTTTTTTTAATGTTTTATACTTATTACTGATGTCGTTAATAATATTTATGTCAATAATATAATTAAAGAGTTTAAGTAATTAATTGTATGCTTTCTAAGCATTATAAAGATGAATTATTAGATAATATTTTAAGATATATTTGTTCATAATTTTGAATCCTTAAAAATAGAGATTTAAAATGGGTAATCCGGTCCGATCTGATCTCACTCATCACGGGTTGATCACTTAGTGAGTTAAACCAATCCGGATCATTTATTAGTGAGCTAAAGAAATTTGAACCTGGTTCAACCCACCACAAGTTGGTGGGTTAAACGGGTTGGCTCACTGGCTCACCTAATTTAAAAAAAATACAATTTTTTTCTTCAATTTAAAAAAAATAAATTATAATTATGGTTAAAATCTAAATAAACTTTAATAAAATCCAAATACAATCCAAAAGGATGTTAAAGTCCAAATAAAAACAAAAATCACAAAAATACAAATTGTCAATGTCTTGGCTAAGAAGACAACCTAACCTGACTAAAATGCAAAGCCCAATATGATAAAAAAACACTTGTGTGATCATTTATTTACGGGTTGGTGAGCCAACCTAACTCACCATGGGTTCAACCTGGGTGAGCCTAATTCTAGGTGGACCGGATAAAAAATTAACCCATATTAAAATTTGTAAAAAAATTTCAATCTAACCTGGCCTGAACTTGTGGTGAGCCGGATTGGCTCGCGAACTTACATCCATTTTGACAGCTATTATTATAAGGAAAAGGAAACTTATATTCATACATTCTAGTCATAATCATTATTCTTTAATTAAAAAAAATTAAGTCAATATATGATAAGAATAAACTTTACAAATTTTCAACATTGAAAACTTTGACAATTAAAATGAATAAAACTTTGACACCATTTAAAAAATTTGATAAATTTTATAAGGACAAAATGATCTTCACAAAAGTTAACTTTTATAATTCTAAAAGAGAAAGAAAGTAAAAGATAACAATGGATAGTCTCGAATGGGTGTAACAAAAATTATGGTATTAAAGTACTGTTAAAAAGATTACTTAATATTTTTTATTTAAATTATTTTTTAGGAAATATTTCAGATTTAGAAATTAGTTATTATTTTATATTAAGATTGAGATATTGTAAATACTTTATATTTGATATTCAGTTACGTCTTGTTCTATATATGAGGTATATCAATCAAAATACAACAATAAGTTTCTTCATATAATATATCTCATATATCTTATATCTCTCGTATTTCCAAAAGTCCTAAAAACATTCCAACAACATACTAATTTTAAGTATTGTTTAAATATTAGAGAAATGTTATAAGGTCTCCTTTGAAAACAAACTTTGTATGATAAAAAATGCTAACAACATAGAAGTATTCAAAGTACATATGAAAGACAAAAGATTTGGGTTGAATTTGATGGAGGAGGAATTGGTTACAAATGAAGAGAGTATAAAAGAAGGATCAAAATCAAAAGAAGATGAACTTCTCTTGAAGAAATTTGATGTCCAAGTGAAGAAAGTAGATGAAGGTTCACATTCTAATATTCATCAAAAATCAATGTCACTACCATGAAATTCACAATTGAATTGAAACAGAAGATGATGCTTATAAAAAAAGAAATACAAAGAAGAATGTCAAATTAAAAGATGTGAATCACATGGAAGAAAGAGAAAAAAAAAACTTATAAACACCAAAAGATCGAGAATCAAATTTTAAGATATACAATTCAAATAAACGATATTAAATGAGGAGGAATGTTGAAAATATTACTTAATATTTTTTTATTTAAATAAGTTTTAAGAAAATATTCTAATTTTAAAAATATGTTTCAGTTTTAAAAATTAATTACTATTTTATATTAAGACTGAAATATCGTAAATCCTTTATATTTGATATTTAGTTCTATATACAAAATATATCAATCGAATACAACTAACAAATTCTTTCGTACAATATATTTTATATATCTATTATATATCTACCATTGTCCATATTAAAATAAAATAGCCAAACACGACATTTCATTGTTTTAATATTTGATTGGGTATAAGATGAGAGAGATTTCATTTCATATTTTGAAAACAAAACGAATAAAAAGAATCATTGATTTTTAATTCTTATATTATTTTTGTAAAAGGAAACGCGTATATTATTCTTTACCGCTTATATCTTACAATTGGTAAAATTTGAAGAAAATATAGAATTTCATTGATAAAAATATTAACTATTTATTGAACATGACCATAGGTTAACATAAATGTTTCATCTCATTAAAATGATTTTAATTCCGTATAGAAAGAAAATCATAAGTACGAATTCCTTTCCTCAGTAGTTACTTAATATGTAAATTGACTTTATTATTCATATTAAATCTAGTTAAATTTGAATTATAATAATAAAATGATGAAATTATTAACATTTTAATACATTTAAAATTATATACGTTTATTTTATATTTATTTATTTATA
>Ga0209589_1010080_pt1 | contig 13911 bp, 8 predicted proteins | sample CowpeawhiteBW_FD_187525 | JGI IMG/M metagenome (GOLD analysis project Ga0209589, IMG submission 187525) | Root nodule microbial communities of legume samples collected from California USA - Cow pea white BW (SPAdes) (version 2) | ecosystem: Host-associated > Plants > Roots > Nodule | place: USA...
ATCTTTGGTTGTGTTACATAACAGACCACCCTGACTATTATTATAGTCACTGCGCAGGTTATTATTGTATTAATGCATATGTAGTACTATTACATTTATATACAAATTAATGTAGTCAACTAAATTTGAAATGAAAAGATTTAAAATCTGATTTTGGGCCACAAAATGAACATATCAGGAAAAGGATGGCGGGCCAGCCCGCCGGCCCGCCACCCCACGGGCCGGGCCCAAAAAAAAACCCGTTTTGCCTTGTCGGGCCAGCCCGGCCCGGCCCATTTAAAACGGGCCAAAAACGGGCCGGGCCAAAACGGGCCGGGCTGGCCCGTTTTGACACCCCTATTTCAAGTAATCCAATAATGTGAATATGTATCAAGACTTTGAGCACCCCCTATGAATTCATCAAAAGAAAAACATACATGTAACTCTGTTACGAGTGTGATGTACATACAAAATAAATCATTGGAATAATCTTCTTGACCTGCACAAATCTCATTAGTTTAACTAGATGTAAACTTTACCTGTCAACCTAGTTTTGCAACCTTGACTTAAGAATAAAATCTTCTCTAAAAATGACATAAAAGTTTATTCAAGAAGTTTTGCTAGTAGTTAGAAATCCTTGTCTTTTACATAATATATAAATTGGTGTGAATTCACTTACAAATTTTTATTTTTCAGATAAAATTTGAAATTTTTTAATACCAAATAATCAAATTAATTTAAAAAATTTAATTTTTATCAAAACAAAATATTTTATTATAGAAATTTAATTTTGTTTTACAAAAATAAATTATTTTTTGGCATGAAAGATCCTACCCAAGGCATTACTGAAAAGTTATTTCTAATTAGGGATGACAATATGGGCCTGATCCATCAGGCTGGCCCTCAAGCCCGTGAAAAAAACGCAGGGCGGGCCAGGGTAGTGAATCTGCAGGCCCGTAGCAGTCCGGCCCGCAAGTCCGCATAAAAAAAAACTTGCACTTGTGTATATTAGTTATATTTTTTATAGACTTTTGCATTAATGTTCTAAATTCTTGTATAACTGGAAAAGACAAGTATTATGTATTTTTTAATATGCTAAAATTTAAAGAATATATTGTGTATATCATAGTATGAATATGATAAAAATGTTGAATTATCAATTTATCATTAATTCTCCAAAGTCTTTACTTAATTTTGTGAACTTTCTAAAGTTTCCCAATTTTTAAACATTGAAAGTTTTATTATAAGAATTAAAAACAAATTAAAAAAAAAGGACAGTCCGCATGCCCGCGAACCAAATGATGTGCGGAGCGGGCCAATAATTGCAGCCTGCATAAATTGTACGGAACAGAACAGGTCAGTCCACGATGTGCGAGACTTATGTAGATCGTGTCTAAATAGGTCGGACCGACCACGTTGTCAACCTTTTTGATAAATGAAAGAGCTTATCCTATGTTAAACTTTTGTCAATGACTCAACATACAAAACCAATTTAAAAAATGAGATTAAATTTTGCATGTAGTAGTAATTTAATTGTCAGTTTCTGAAAATGAAGAGTAAAGTTTTCCTATAAAAGGAAGAACATAAACTCATAATTACAATTTTAGGATTTAATTTAATATATATATATATATATATATATATATATATTATCTTGTGAATATATATAATATATTCAGGCCTGTTTCATTTTCGAACCTGACGAAAAGAAAATAAGACTTAAACCTGAATAAAAAATGAAAGTTATTTCCCTCTTCTTTATTTAATTTTAATTATATATTATACTGTCAAGTTAATGAATAAGTCCCTCAACTTTTTAAAAAGTAAAAGAAAAAAAAAATCATCGCACCAAAACTAAAGGTATAGCTGCCGATTTTAATCATCACAAAATAATTAGAGAAGCTAAATAGAGAATTAAAGTCAACAACTTAAAAATATAAAGATCAATATAAAGTTTGACCTAAAGTTAAATATAAAAAAAAAAAAAAAAATAAAATATTTTTCTAAAAATAAAATATAAAAAAAAAAAAAACCACCTTTTTCTATCATAAAATGAACATATATTTGTGTAACATGCCAGCCACTCCATTCAACTTCGATATGCAACTAAAAGGATAGTGCCTTGCACGTAAACCGCGTTAAGCTCAACCCAACCTCAACTCCTACATACATATATTTATATACATATATACATATAATATTATATAATATATATATATATATATATATATATAAATTATATTTATATATTACACAAGTCATATACTGTTCAAAAAAATACATATATATTACAATTTGCAGCAAACTTCAACTCATGTGTATATATATATACACACACACTTTCACAAACCTGTTACTATTATCATCGTAACACAAATCAGCAAAAAGTAGTTATAGCATTAACCATGTCTTCCTTCAAATCTTATGGCAAAGTTGATGAATCAGAGCAAGCCATGCTCGAAGTTCGGCGAAAAACCCGAAAGAGAATCACCATCATAGCGTTGTCCACAATAGTTCTGATTGGAGTTGTGTTTGCTGCAGTGTTTGGAACAGTTGCTCATAACAACAACAACAACTCAAATGATGGTGAAAGCAATGTTGCTTCTGTTTCCAGCTCAGTGAAGGCTGTCTGTGATGTGACACTCTACAAGGATGCCTGCTACAGCAGCCTTGGTTCTGTTGCACAGTCGGGTGATGTTCGACCTGAGAACTTGTTCTTGTTGTCTATTAAGGTGGCCTTAGGTGAGGTTTCTAAGGCTGCTCAGTATTTCTCTGAGAAGGGAGGGTTCAGTGGCTTGAATGTTGATGAAAGGATTAAGAACTGCAAGGATCTTCTGGGTCTTGCAGTTGATCATCTGAATAGCTCTCTGGTTTCTGGGGGGAAGTTTTCTTTGGTTGATGTGTTGGAGGATCTCAGAACTTGGTTGAGTGCTGCAGGTGTGTAACTGTTGATGCTTGTTTAAATTTGCATGTCATTTTGAGTCATGACTACAACTTCTATTTTGACTTGCTAGAATTTGTCTATTTGTTTTTGTTTGTTTGTGTGTGGTGGCATATGATAGTCATAACTCTTATATTTAACCCTTTTTGCCTGTTTCATTTATTTGAGAAAATGCTTTTTCTTTTCCTGTAGATTTAAAAATCAGTAAATGAGTCTTTTAAAAGCTATATAGGTTTTCTACGTAGTCATATTAATAGTAAACATTAACCATCTTTATATCATTGAATGATCTAAAGTTACTATTCTTATTTTTATGTAAAAACATGTCTGATAAGTGGAGATGTTGAAAGGTTGAGTTAGATGTAAAATTCACTTTTTTTTATTATAATGTCAAAGTTATTGGAAGTTTACTTTAGTAAATTTTGTTGTTTGCTGGATCGATCTGTCATACTACCTGTCAATAATCAGGTGTTTTTAGACCATCATTAATATATAGTTTTATGTTTAAAATGTATATGTTTTAATATAAAGATAGGGTATCGACTAAAAACAATTTTATACTATATAAGTACAAACCTTATCAAGTAAGTTTTTGTAAGATTAAATAGGTCTTGAGACATGCTCCTAACTTTGCTTGCTTCAAGTTTTTATGCTCACTACTTGAGACATGCTTCTAACTTTGCTGGCTTCAAGTTTTTATGATGATATAAGAACTCCATCAAATCAATGCTTGATACTTCTCATCTTCTTTCTTCTATTGTTATTGAAATTTTAGCAAAGGATATTAAGATATAAATTTATTCTTCCCTCATAAATTGATTCACCAAAACTTCGACTGAATATTTGAAGATCACTGTTCATCCGTGTGCAACTACTGAAACAGGTACCTACCAGCAAACTTGCATTGATGGATTTGGAGAGGCAGAAAAAGCATTGAAGAGCAGTGTATTCAACAATCTGAAAAATTCAACAGAGTTCACCAGTAACAGTCTTGCCATCGTTACATGGCTTGACAAGGCTGCAAGCACTGTGAATTTGAGGCGCTTGTTGAGTGCTTTGCCACACCAAGATGAAGAACCAAAGTGGCTTCATTCTAAAGATCGAAAGATGCTGCAAGCTGATGATTTGAAGAAGAAAGCTAATATTGTTGTTGCAAAAGATGGCAGCGGAAATTTTAAAACAATCACTTCTGCACTTAAACAGGTCCCTGAAAAGAGTGACAAGAGGACTGTGATCTATGTGAAGAAGGGGATTTATAATGAAAATGTGAGGGTGGAGAAGACCAAATGGAATGTCATGATCATTGGTGATGGTATGAACGCCACCATTGTATCCGGAAGCCTTAACTTTGTGGATGGCACCCCAACATTTTCATCAGCAACATTTGGTATGTAACACTTTCTATTAAGTACAGTACCTTAAACACGATTTTAGATACTAAAAGGAAGTTTTTCTAAACTAGTATCAATTTAAATTCTATTCATTTTTATTTTTGAAAATACCATGCTTTATATATAAACAAGTTTTATGTTTGGTGGAGAGCCTAACTCAACCCTCTTCTCTTAATTGAGTCAAATTATGTCATGTGATGTATACAAATTGTTGAAGATCTCACGTAGATTAGAGATAAGATAAATTTACAGTATATAAATAGATACAAACTTTAAGTTAGAAACTAATTTTGTACAGTTGAGTTAGGTTTAATGTTCACTTCTTAAGATAGTATTAGACCTATCTCAAGTCTATCCTATTGAAATTTATTATTTGTTGGGTCTATCGAATCAGTCGCTATTAGACCACAATTAATGTCTAATCATACATTCAAGATGTATATGCCTCATTGTGAAGGTATGATAAAAATCTCATATGGACTAGAAATAAGATTAGATTTTCCGTATATAAATGAGTACAAAGTTCATTTTTATAAGTTGATTTTATAAGGTTAAGTTAGGTTTAATGTAAATTTCTTAAGATAAATGATCTCATTTATTAATGAGGTTTTTTTTTTATTTTTTAAGATTATAAATGCATCATGTACTCTTAGTCTCTGAGAAGGGACTAAAAAGGCACTGTTTAAAACTGAATGAAGTAACATACTTGATTTCTTTTCTTTGGTGCAATTTAGCTGTGTTTGGGAAGAATTTCATTGCTAGGGACATGGGATTTCGCAACACAGCTGGTCCAGAGAAGCACCAGGCAGTGGCACTGATGAACACTGCAGATCAAGCAGTTTACTACAGGTGTCAAATTGATGCATTTCAGGACAGTCTCTATGCTCATTCCAACCGCCAATTCTACAGAGAATGCAACATTTATGGCACAGTTGATTTCATTTTTGGTAATTCAGCAGTTGTGCTGCAAAACTGCAACATTTTTCCAAGAGTGCCTATGCAGGGTCAGCAGAACACCATAACAGCACAGGGCAAAACTGATCCCAACATGAACACAGGAATTTCAATTCAAAATTGCAGCATTTCACCCTTTGGGGACCTAAGTTCTGTGCAGACTTACCTTGGAAGACCCTGGAAGAACTACTCAACCACAGTGTTTATGCAATCCACATTGGGGAGTTTCATCAACCCAAATGGATGGTTACCATGGGTAGGAAACTCAGCACCAGATACCATATTTTATGCAGAATTTCAGAATGTTGGACCTGGAGCTTCAACAAAAAATAGGGTGAAGTGGAAGGGTTTGAAAACCATTACACTTAAACAAGCTACAAAGTTTACTGTCAAGACTTTTATTTCAGGGGACAAATGGATTCCAGCTTCGGGTGCCACCTTCAAATCTTCTCTGTGATCACTTTGATACACATATATAATACAATATATGATGCAAATTCTGTCTGTAACATTTTCAAATTTCCCATTTTTTTTCTTTGTACTATTGATTTGATTCTATATACAGATTAACTCAATTTGAGGCTTCTTCCGAAGATCTTGGAACCTACTAGAGGCATTACGCCTCTTATGAGTACTCATTTGATACTATGTTTACTTCAATATCTTTATTTTTCTTTATATTATCCTCTGAAGAATCAACAGTTGTAACTTCATCTCAAGATAAAAAATTTGAATTTGATCCAAACATTCAACAGATGACACTCATCCTTTTTGTAAGCTCTTTCAAGACATAAAAATGATGATACAAATACATCACATTCTAATTAACCAATAGTGAATCAAATTTATTGTTACTCCATACAATTGAATTGATCAGTAACCTAATCTAGAGCCCTTCAGAGTAGGGTATATCAGTATCCGGAAGCCATGTATTTCCCAAGGTAAAATTATACACAGTAAAGTTCCAAGCTTGTGTAGGGCTCAGTATACTGTAACCATTCCATTGTACCCTTTTGCTTGTATCAGAACCAGGTCCAGAGTTATTGAATTCACCGTAAAAGAGGGTGTCTAATCCATTTGTTCCATTCCATTCTAACCATCCAACGGATTGAATCAGTTCTCCAATATATGACTGCATGTATACTGTTCTTGAGTACAGTTTCCATGGCCTGCCCAAGTAGTTTTCAGTTGAGTTCAAGTCTGCAGCCAAGTCAGGTGCAGCCTCAATCTTGCAATTCTGGATTGAAATTCCTGTGTTTTGATTGGGGTCTGTTCTCCCTTGTGCTGTGACAGCATTCTTCTGCTTTGGCAATGGTTTTCTGGCATAGATGTTGCAGCTCTGGAACACCACAGCAGCATTTCCAAAAATGAAATCCACAGTGCCATAAATGTCACATTCTCTGTAGAATTGTCTCAGAGAGTGGACATAGAGAGTGTCTTGATATCCTTCAAAACTGCAATGGTAGAATGTGGACAGGTCTGCATTGTTCCTCACAGCCACTGCTTGGTGCTTCTCAGGGCCAGCAGTGTTTCTAAATGTAACATCCACAGCAACGAATCTTTCTCCAGAAACAGCTGCATTGAACATACAAAAAGTTGAATCTCATCAACTTCATCGAAGAACAGTCGAATTTGAATTCTCTGATGAGATTTTAACAATCCAAAATATTATTATAATTTACTTACCAAAGGTTGAAGAATTGAAAGTGGTCCAACCATCTACAACACTGTGGTTTCCTGTGATGCAAGTCTTGTTGATACCATCACCAATAAGCAAGATATTCTTCTTTTTAGAGGGAACAGTGACATATTCCTCATAGGATCCTTCTTTTGCATAGATAAGGAAATAGCCATCTTCTGGTCTTAAGTTATCTGGTGCAGCAGCAATAGCCTCTCCAATGGAGGTGAAGTTGTCTGTGCCATTAAGGTTCACAATCACAAACTCCTTAAGCAGAATTCCCTTGCTCTCACTTTCTTTAAGAATCCTTTCACTTCTAGTGCTGCAATTGGATGGTGCTTCGCAACTGTGCTTTGTGTGAAGAAGCTGCGCCAAGTAATGTTTCAATTTTAGTTTTTCAGTTAACAATTTAGCATTTACATATATAGAATACAAGAAGACTTATCTATTGACATATTTAAAATCATACAATATCAAAGCTAAGGAAACAGAAAATACAATTATATCAAACACTTTCCACCAATAAGAAACAACCAAAGACTTCAACACTACAATTAATACTACAAAGGTATACAAAATGGCATGTGGTGCATGAAAAGACGCTAGTTTGGGGGTAATTATGAGTTACACGTGCATGGTTTGTTTTTTATTCGTAAAACATGCAAAGAACCCACGTGGCAAAATCATCGGGCTATTACACATAGTTTAAACTTTAAAACCAACCTACGTTGACCTGAACTAACCAATCCTTGGATCTGGTTGACTTTATTTTTTATTTTTTATATGTGAACTGTGAAAGAATTATTTTTGTAATATTTTTTTTCCATCATAGCGTCATCTTATTTTGTATTATTCTAAAAATGTTTTGCGAAAATATATGATGTTGAAATAGCATAATCAAACCCGTAGTTTAGAGGACGGTACTCACAAGTTTATAATTTTATTTTGTGACCAGCTTTCGACACAGCCATGAGGCCACAAAGAATGCTGTTTTATTTAAGCAATGTTTTAGTTTATTAAAATCTATGTGCTTGAGCGAATATATGTAAGAAATTATAGGGTAGAGTTGTGTGCAAATGATCCAAATTCAAAATGGATTTCAATATATGTTATATTTACATAAGAAATGTTCGCCTTAAAGTTATATATAGAAAAATGTTGATAAATATTAATTTAAATATAAAAATATTTATTTTGCATGTCTAAAAGTTGAAAAACTAATTTTTAATTAAACTTTTGAAATACGTTATTAAAAAGGTAAGTTTGACAAAAACAAAACACCCTTCTTAATAATTGAAAATTCGATAGAAGCATAGAAACCAACAAAAAAAAAAGTGAATTAAGAATCCAGGTAGAAACTAGTTACCTTAATGAGCTTCTTCAGTGGCTGTCTGACCTTGTTATTCTGGGTGGGAAGACCATGTTTGCGAGTCTTATGCTTCTTCTGATTCTTCTTCAGAGCCTGCGTGACCAACCCAAGAGACACACTATAGAGTTGTGTGACATTGTTGAGAGGCACAGCGAGAGTGTTGACAATGTTGCTCTTGATCAGCACCAACCCATCATAGCAAGTGTAATGGTTAGTGGCCACAGCACTGAGATATGTTTCGATCTTTTCTACCAACTCTGTGTTGGAGGAGTCTGCAGATTTCAGCTCTTCTGAAACCGACTCCAGGTAGCCAACACTCAGCTGGCTCAGCTCACTGCAGTCTTCTAGGGCTGCGATCTCTGCGCTGCTGAGAGAAGAAGATTGGTGCTTTTTGAGGAAATTGGAGAAGACTTTAGCCAGTTTCTTGGCTTGCTTGAGGCTTTGTTTGATGGAGAATTTTCCCAAGTTGTAAGGGTCAGAGGGTGAAGCTCGAATGGATGAGAGAAGGGAACGGCACAGTTTTGGATATAATGTGGCCTTGCATGCTGCAGAGGGTGAAGTTGGTGGAAGAGGTGGTGGAGGAGGAGGAGCAGTTGTTGGAGATGGTGATGGAGACGGAGAAGGAGAAGGAGCATGAGTTGGAGATGGTGATGGAGAAGGAGCATGTTTTGATGGTGATGGAGAAGGTGCATGAGTTGAAGATGGTGATGGAGAAGGAGCATGTTTTGATGGTGATGGAGAAGGAGAATGAGTAGCATGTGTTGGGGATGGTGATGGTGATGGAGTTTGAGCTAAGAGTAATGGAAGAAAGAGGAAGAAGAGGAAAAGAAGGGAGATTGGTGGGGAAAACATGTTGAAGGGTTAAGGTTTTGGTTCTTTGAGGATATACGATGTGGTAATTGGATGGTGTGTTGGTGTTGGAACAATGGGGATTTTTATAGGGCGATGAAGATGAAGTTACTAGGAAGCAAAAAGGGGTGTGAGGAACAATAATTAAGGAAGAGGGTGTCGGTTTGAGCATGCAAAAGGGGCGAAAAATAATGCATGGTAGACGGTGGGAACGTGGCTTTGCATAAAACTGTAATATATATGCATGGCAGTGGAGGAGCTTGATGATTGGTGTTTTCGAATAGATTATGATAAGTGCATGACTTTGAATTGTCAAAGTTGTATAGTAAGTGAGGTCAAACCACCTCTCTTGAGATTCTTTCAAGAAAAAAACATGTGCTGAGTAAAATAATTTTTAAATTAGAAGAGATGTGAAAGAGAAGTGAAGTAATTCTCTACAAGTAGTGTCAAATAGTGTAGAAAAATAATTCTCTTACTAGTAGATAATTAATGGGATAAAGATATACAGAAAAAATAAAATGATAATATAATAATAATGTAACTGTCACTGTTCTTCAAATTTACTTTTAGTTTCGTAAAAAAAAAAATTATTTTACAAGATTTTCTTGTGGTCAGAGTCTAGTTAATCCCAAAGTTTTTTTAAGAAAAAATAAAGATAACAAAGGAAATTGGTAAGTACAAAAAGAGAAAATAATTGAAAAAAAAGGGTCTTCAACAGAAAGAACATCAGAGAGCTCCGTTTTCCCACCGTTCTTAAGGTTGCAAGGCAAGTCCTTCGGATTCTCCTTGTATTTTTAATTAGTTGCAATTATCTCGATGTTGGAATCTTTAGGAAGATAAACATATTTACTATTAATAAGAAAATATCACTTTCAAAATAAAATTTTAAGTTCAATGTTTATAAGTCTCTATTTAATAAGTTTCACCGGACTATTTTATTTTTAATTAATGCAAAACTTTTCACTCATATCTAATTCATTATTAGTTCACATTTTCACTTATAGCCATGTTAAATATGATTTCATAGACAGTCTAGAATAGAAGATAATTTTAGTCTAAGAGCAAGTGAAACATGTTAATCTTGACTCAAACAAATTGAAAGTGGCGCTTAAAAAATCAGATCACTACTAAAAAAATTTATATTTCCAGCCAAATTTGTTTTGAATTTTTTTTTTAAGAAATACTTACAAATTTTTGTTATGAAAAAAAATTGCAAGAAATTGCTATCAATTTTTTTGAAAAATATTTTATATAAAACATTTTTTGTAATAAATTTTGTAGGAAATACTTGTAAATTTTATAATTTTATAAAAAATAATTACCAAAAAGAAAATACCTACCGATTAAGATTCTTAGAAAAAATGGCAAAAAAAAAATATCCTTTTTAAAAAATTTGCAAGAAAAATATCATTTAATATGAGAATTTCTAATAGTGGACTAATTCCTTAAACAAGAATTATATTCAACCACAACAAAATCAAATTAAGTTGAACCTCATCCTCATTGTTGCCCAACCTTATTAGTTCTCATAACTCCTACCCTACAAAAGAGCATGTACCTATATAATAGAGCTTCGGAGATTCATGTGCTAAATTTTTAGCCTTATTATTCTTTTGCCAAAATTTCCAGCACCCTATAATAACCTACTACCATTGTGATCACTATGATACATGAGTCACTTGGCTTCAAATTCTTCTGTATGTTTTACAGGACAATCAATCCCTCAATTATCGTCATTATCTTTTCTTGGAATCCAACTAGCACACAAGCTACTTTGCAACCATACGCTAAAGAGTTAGGTTGTTATATTCCTCTAGGAGTGTCAAAATGGGTCCCAACGGGATGACCCGCTAACCTGCCAAAAAAAAAGTGGTCGGGATACATTTTAAAATACGTTAGAGTTTCCCTTTCATCTTTCGTTCATTTGTTCTTCAGGTAGCAACAACCCAAACACAGGCCACACAAAAACCCTTATTCCCTCAAACATAACACACTACGCAATCACAAAGTCATAGCCCACACAACCTCAACTCACAAGCCACCACCCCCACACACAACCATGTCACGAGCGACCACCACCTAGCGAGATCGAGAGGATGTTCGTGACCACCACCACGCGAGATTGAGAGGAGGAAAGCGACCACTACCATGCGAGATCCAGAAGAAGCGCACGACTACCACCACAAGAGATCGAGAGGAGTCGCATGATCACCACCACGTGAGATCGAGAGGAGGCGCACGACCACCACCATGCGAGATCGAGAGGAGGCGCGCGACACCACCATGCGAGATCGAAAGGAGGCGCGCGACACCACCATGTGAGATCGAGAGGAGGCGACCAAAGTTACGTGATGCGAAAGAGAGGAAGATAAGGAAAGCAGTCTCCACAACGATAAGGTGACCCACAGGTGGCTTTGATTGAAATTTCTGGTTGTCTTAAATGTTACAGATTGGGATTTTTGGTTGGATTGGGAATTTTGCAGGTTCCAATTTTTATGGTTTGAACTGGATTCTCAATGTAGAGATGAAGATAATGATGATTAAGAAGAATAAAACAATGAATGTATTATGATGAGGATGGATTGTAATGTTGGCACAAGCAAGCTTGGTGCAAAGATTTGATAAAGCAAAGTGCATGAAAATCTCGTGTTTGATGAAGATTGATGAAGATCCACTTGAAGATCATGTTTCTATAGTGCTAAATTTGTAAATGATGTGTTAAATGTAATGGTTACATGTTATATCATGTTGGTAGGCTATATGACATAGGTTAGATGTCTTGTTAGTCTTAGTGTGTCATTTATAATATGTTAAACTGGGTTTTAATACGTTAAAAAGCTTGTTGTATATAGTTTATGGTATAAATGTATTCAATCAGTTGAACTATTTTTTCAATCGACTGATTTCACTTAAGTCAAGTGAAATAAATAGATTGTACAGAAAATTCAACTGATTGATTTCACTTAAGACTATATAAGTTGTGTTTTCAAGAGCAGAGGCATGATTCTGAGTTTTTTAGCGCAAAAATCTGTAATTCATCACTGAAAACTCTCTTTCTCTAAATTACACAGCTACAAGGTGAAGATTGAAGATCTTGGTTGATCTTGGAGACATTTTGGCTTGGGAATAGCATGAAAAACTCGTGTATGGTTGGCTAGGAATAGCCACCATCAAGTTTTGTAGTTCTTGTGCCTTTGCTTGTTTACAAGGGGTTTTGGGAGCTAATCATCGAGGGATTAATAATTCATAATCTTTATCGATGTTGATAAATGAGATTGATATAATTATGCTATTATTGAATTTTATAAGGTTGGTGAAGTTTGATCTTAATACATTAAAAGAAAATAAATATTTAGCATCAATCAAAAGTTAGTACAAATAAGCAAAAGTCAACACTAAATAGTCATTAGCATCGGATTTGTGTCTGTGTGTGTGGCTCTAAAATCATGAATGTTATAATCTATTAGCATAGGCTTTTGAAGAAAGACAGTAAATAGTTATTAGCATCAAATATGTGTTATACACATGTGCAACTCTAAAATCATGGACCCTAATTCGTTAACATCAACTTTTGAAGTCCAACTTTAAGAAGTGTTAACTAAGGAAATGCTAATTCATAATTAATTCTTAAATTAAGTTTTTAACTAAAGCAACTCAGTGTCAACCAAACCAATACTAATGTGTCTTTATTTTATAATTTAGCTAATTTAGCATCCACTTAGCTAAAACTAAAAATATATTCATAATAATAATTTAATTTGTGTCAATTTGGCTCACACTAATGAAAATAACTTAAAAAAAAATCTCGTACAACATCCCTATGTTCAAAAAAACTAAATTGTAAATGAAAAAAAGATGAAAAAAGAATTATAGTAGATGAAGGAGACGAAAATGGATGAAGGAGATAAGTATGAATGGATGGGATGAGAAAAAGAATGTATGTGGATGAAGGAGATGAGAAAAAAAAAGTATATGAACGATATGTGTGTGGATGAAAGAGTTGTGTGCGAATCAAAAAGATAAGTGTGAATAAATGAGTTGAATGTAGGTTAAATAGATAAATGTGAAGAGATTTATGAATATGAATGAACAAGACGAGGGTGATGAGATTTAAAGATAACAAATCTCCTTACTCACAATTTTTCTCTCTCACTTTCCATATAAATCTCATCACACTCATCTTCTCAATTCATATTCATAAATCTCCTCACATTCATTTCTTTTATTCACACTCATCTCCTTCACCCACATTTATCCACAATCATCTTTTTTTCTCCACACAAATCTCCTTCATCTACATTTTTCTCCTCATCTTCTTCATTTATACTCATCTCTTCCATTAACATTCTTCTCCTTCATTCACTATAATTTTTTCTACTTTTTTCATTTATATTTATTGAAGAAAATCTTTCTTTAAGTTATTCTCAATAGTGTCAACCAAACTTGTTTGTGTAAATTAAACTAATATTAAAAATAGATGTTATTTAGTGTCGACTTAAATAAATTTTAAAATAAAACTGTTTTAACATTGACTAAGCCGATGCTAAACTGCTTTAATTTAAAGATTAATAATGAATTAATATCAGGTAAAAAGACACTACTTAGAGTACGTCTTTAAAAGTCGATTCAATAAATTAATATTTATAATTATAAAGTCACACTCGTGCAATGTAAATACGACACTAATAACTATTTACCGTTGCCTTTTATTTATTAGTGTTAGCTTTTACACACATTTTGCAAAAGAAGT
>Ga0209589_1010084_pt1 | contig 13907 bp, 5 predicted proteins | sample CowpeawhiteBW_FD_187525 | JGI IMG/M metagenome (GOLD analysis project Ga0209589, IMG submission 187525) | Root nodule microbial communities of legume samples collected from California USA - Cow pea white BW (SPAdes) (version 2) | ecosystem: Host-associated > Plants > Roots > Nodule | place: USA...
TTTCAATCGCATTTCATGATAGTATTTAAATTATTTACATTGTTTGACACATTTTTGCTTCAATGTTAACTTAAATACTATCATGAAATGCGCTTGAAACATCAGATAAACTTAACAAAATTTGGTTCAAAGGACTAAATTCACACATTTTGAAAGATGAAGGACTAAATTGGTATAAAATTTTGATGAAGGACTAATTCCAAAATTCACTGAAACTTGAGGGACCAAAAATATATTTAATCCTTTTTTTTATAATGCTATTTTTCTTTTATTTCCAAATCATTCAACTTATTCATCTTCTCCATTTGATCTCTTTAATTCATGTAAGTGGTATAATTTACATGAGAAGAATTTTCAAGCCTCCGTAATACAATATATTATCAATTATGCAAGATGAAAAATAACAATCTTAAGAGGAAGGTAACAATATTCCAAAAGACAAAAGAGAGAATATGAGAGAAAAGAGAATTCTTAAATATAAAAACTTTAGCAAATAAATAAAAAATATTAATCAAAGTTTCATTACAATTTGTTTTAGACCGAAGTTTAAGACAACCAGACTTAGAAAAAGATATATACGATGGGTCATGGTCGAAAGTTGAAATAGGTCAAAATGATGGAAGGTCAAAACGAACCAGGATGAGTTAGAGGTTGAAAAGAGTCGAATCAAATTTCAGATCGACTCATGTCGAAGATCGAGATAAATCGAAGGTTATGACATACTAACTTGAGTCGATGGTCATTGATTGACTCAGGCTAAAAGTCAATGCGCTAAATACAAATGAATATATTTTCCCTTTTTTTTCATTTTACTAAACGAATATGCCATTGGATAAATAAAAAAAAGAAACATTTATACATTCTTTGCCTTTCAAAATACAAAATAATTGATAGAAAAGTAAAATTTAAAATGAAAGTAGTTTTAAGATATAAAATATTAGATTTGTATGAGTTACACACAAAATGAAAATGAGATTAATAGTGTCATCTTAAATTATCAATGGTGTTATCCTCAATTTCAACATCAGTATACTTACTATCATATTTAGTATATTTACATTTGTTTATCTAGTTTATATGTAAAGCTTGCTTATAAAAGACACAAATATGTAGAAGTTAAAATTATTACACATAAAAAAATTAGGTGTTTTTTAATCTTTAGTATTTTATTTTTGTTTTCTTATTAAAAAGAATCTAGATTTTAGTTCTGCAATTTTGCAATAAAATTTGTCGTAGTTACTAAAATTAGAAGAAATCATTGACATTATTAACCAATCTAGATTTTTTTTTTTCTGGGCTTACATTTATAAGACGTTGATTTTTTCTTTGAGTTTTTATAAAATTCACATTTTAATTAATATTTTATTTAATTGTAAGCAGAAGAATATGTTTCCAATAATATAAGTATATTTTTTTATTTTTATTAGTATCACATTTCACTATAATAAAAATCTTAAATAAATGTAAAAAACTAATTAGTCACTATAATAATCAATTTAGATACGAATTTATAAACTAAAAATTATTAGTAACAAATTAGTTTCAAAAAATTATAGTATCACATTTCATTATAATAAAAACCTTAAATAATGATCAAATTTAGTGACAAAAAATAATTAGCCACTATAGTGACCAATTTAAATACGAATTTATAAACTAAAAATTATTAGTAACTAAATTAGTTTCAAAAAATTATAATTGGTCTCTAAATTGGTAACTAAAATAATTTCTATTATGAATTGGTCTCTAAGTTGGCCACTAACATTAACAATCTAGATTTTTCTACCAAATGAATTGGTCACTAAATTAGTCTCTAATTGATTATTTAGAGTTCAATTTAGAAACCAATTTCTTTGATAATCAAAACCTAGGTAACTAATGTTAGTGACTAATTTAGAAACTAATTCATAATAAAAACTATTTTAGTTACCAATTTAGAAACCAATTATAATATTTTGAAACTAATTTAGTTACAAATAATTTTTAATTTATAAATTAGTATCTAAATTGGTCATTATAGTGATTAATTATTTTTAGTCACTAAATTTGGTCATTATTTAAGTTTTTCTTGTAGTATTTTAATTAATATTTTATTTAATTGTAAGCAGAAAAATTTCTTTCAAACATATAAATATATTATTTTAGTTTTATTAGTATGCTCATTACTAAAAAAACTCATATTTCCTGTCAATTTCATTTTGAAATTCTTTTCGTAGGAAATATTTATAAATTTTTGTTATGAAAAAAAAATTGCAAGAAATTGCTGCCAATTTTTTGCAAAATATTTTGTATAAAACACTTTTTACAATAAATTTTGTAAGAAATACTTATGAATTTAATAATTTTGTAGGAAATAATTACCCACAAAAAAATTACCTACCAATTAAGATTCTTAAAAAAAATAGCAGAAAAAAAAGTGTTTTCTTACAATTCTTTTTAACAAATTTGAAAAAAAAAATTCATATAATATTAAAAATTTTAGTAGTGCCTCCAACGAAGATATTTTATGAAATTTAGAAATTAAACTATTTACAATCTTTTATAATAAAAATGGCACAAGGTTTAACGATAAATTTTTGATGTCGTGAAAAATAACAAATTTAAAAAATTCATAATTTTTAAAGAATCCATGCAGCTGGTTTAAGCTCACGTGTCATTGTTTTAAGGTCATAGATATATAATTTATTTCGAAAAATTGAAGGATTAAAAAGTTAATTTTTGAAAATTTAAAGATAATAAGGTATCCTAAATTTGGAGTACTAGAAGTAATTTTAAGCCTACACTAACATACATGTGTTGCCTTTTTTCTTTTATCAAATTGTACACATCTTTATTGTATTTTTCGTAATTACTTTTTCTTTTTGTAATAACTATATCGTCTTTTATTTTTAAAAAGTCATAATATTATGTAAAAAAATATCTATTTTTTAAAATAAAGAACTTATTTAATTTTTCAAAGTAGTAGTGTACAACTTAAATGTGATTGACTTTTTTAACATAAACTTAAGGCACTTATTTTATAAATTATAAAAGAAAATTTAAATTAAATGAAGAATGAATATTTTATTATTTAGAAGTTATAAAACTTATAAATTATACAAACCAAATTTTCTCTTCATTTATTACCTCTTTAAATATAAAATATGTGACTTTTTGTTTGAGTTTTCAACTAATTTTTATAATTTTTTTCAATCAAAGTACACAAATTAGAAGACAACAAACTATAAGACAATATGATCTCATCATATTTACTTTTGGTAAGATTTTTCCTCTCACATCCTTAATTTTCACATTTTTCTTGTTGCATTTATGACTGAATTTTTATTAGAGGTGTCAATTTGGCCTAGCCCATAGGGCTTGGCCTTGGCCATGTAGGCTAGGACCAAAAAAGTCCATGTTGAAAAAAAGTCCCATCAAAGAAGTTCACAGGGCCAAAAGCTCTACAAAAGTCTTGTGGGTCAAGACCGACCCATGGACTCTAATCTTAAACATGAAAAATATATTATTTTTTAAAATATATTATTATTTGTGGGACAGGCCCGACGATCCAGACGGGCCCGACGACCCGGACGGATCCAACGACCCAGACGAGCCCGACGATCTAGACGGGCCCAACGACACGGACAGGCCTGGCGACTTGAATGAAACCGATAACAAGGATGGGCCAGACGACCCAGACGGGCCCGACGATGCGGCTAGGACCGACGACCTGGACAGGCCTGACAACTCGGACTAAAGAGGCCTTGGGGGCTGGGGCTTTGTTTTGGCCCCCTCATTTGGGGCTCCCCTAAAATGAGTTTTATGAAGAGTGGGTCAGGACTGGCCCATGGACTAAGGACCAAATTGACACCTCTAATGTTTATGCTTGCAATTAAGAGTTGAGTTGAATAATAAATCAATCTTTGTTATTTTAGATTCATAGTGAAATTTTGGGTTTATTAATCAGATTATGTGAAAGCATGTCAAGACTTCACTAGTTTTTTTAAGTGTTTGAAATCATTTCCATGAAGAATATTCAAATAAGGTAGAAATGATAATATTGAGAATGGAAACTTAAAAGCTTTTAAACCCTAGGATGTTCCAATGTTGGATTGAACTTTATTGTTGAATTGAGATTTGAATCATTGAATTTTGATGATGAAATGAGATTATTGGTTGAGACAATGTGACTATGAGATTAAATTGTATATAGTTGTATATAACTTATAACTATATTTGATTTACATATATCCTTGATTCAGTTAGATTCATTAGATCAAATTGAGTTTTGATGATAATTTAATTTTTTAAACATCTGAAGTTATTATTTTCAATGTTATGTTATTTATTAGGTGACTAGTTTAAACTTATGTTATTTAGGTGACTATTAAAATAATAGATAATATAGAATACGTGTGTGATAACTAAAATATTGTAGTTTTTTATTTTTTATATTACCTCAAGTTTTTTAATTAACAGTTATAGTTGTAATTTATAATTTTTAAATTAGCAATTATTTAAAATTTTGATTTTTTTCAAATGTCATACTTGTTAGTTGTATAACAAAGAAAATATAATTGATAAAAGGTGTTCAATATAAAAAAGTAATGATTTATAGACACAAAAATGTGTATTAATTATCTATTATATACTTAGAAAGAGAACAAAATAGGTTTATAAATTATGCTATGTGATAAGTAAAAAGAATAAAAAGAAAAAATAAATATATAAGATATAGACAAAAATAATGTGTCCATGAATACATTTTCATTTTATTATATAAATAATAAAATGATTTTTTACAAATTAAATTTTGATAATTTGTTTTACAATATGAAATGGTATTTTTTTTAAGTAGATTTCATTTTTTTTATTTGTTTATATTTCAAAATTACTTTCATCTCATATCATAAAAAAAGGTTAAATATGTTTTTGGTCGCTCAAGTTTCAGTAAAATTTGGAATTAGTCCCTCTTCAAAACTTTTGACCAATTTAGTCATTCATCTTTAAAAATACATGAATTTAGTCATTTTAATTAAATTTTGTTAAATTTATATGACGTTTCAAGCGCATTTCATGATAATATTTAAATTATTTACACCTAATAAATATTATCATAAAATACATTTAAAATGTCAAATAAATTTAATAAAATTAGGTAACAAAAACTAAATCCACACATGTCTAAAAATAAAGAACTAAATTGATATAAAAGTTCGAAAAGGAACTAATTCCAAAATTCACTAAAACTTGAGAAATAAAAACATATTTAAACCTAAAACAAAATTATCAAAAATATGATTGTGCGTGAGAGAGGACGACGTTAAATACATTAAATACGATGGTGAATATTAAGGCTGCATGTGGGGTGTGTTATGACGATAAAGTAACCATGACCTTTAACAGACATGGTCACGTAGCAGATTGAGACAGACAAAACCACAGTGCGTTTGCATGCCATTTAAGATTTTTTCTTTTTATGATGCGCACAGATCTTTACCTCAGAATATTTTCTTTACAAGGAAAACCGGACACTCGTATTCAAAAGCAAGTGTTTGCAGTTATTTTCATGTTACGAGGATGACTTCAAGTTTACTGAATAATAATGGTTACTGGTTATAGAGATTGTAGAAACACCGAAAAAGAAAGGAGGCAGAGAAGTGGTCGAGATTTTTCTTAGATTCCCATAAAGGGTTGCAACTTTTCAGATATGCTTTTCAGATCACCACCATCATCTCTCATTTAATTCTTATAACCAAAGTTTGCCAAGTTTGGAAATAACACTACGTGCCTTTATATTTCAACAACACAATACAACTATAAATAAAACATGATTAAGAATAATTATAACATTACATTTAAATTATATAGCTAATAAAATGCTAGAAATTAACTACTTGCAACACATGCATCGATGGTGCTCATCATTCGAGCCATATATATATATAGTGCATGCTTATTCTTCAAATCAAGGTCTTAATCTGCATGTGTGGAGTCCTCTTTAAGATAAAGATCGATATGGTTTGAGCATTTTAGTGAGTGAACCACTGAGATGGAGGGACATGACCTCATTGGTGGACCCCACAAGCGTCCCTCCGATGAACACTGCTGGAACAGGTGCTGAGCAACCCAACCTAGTTAAAGCTTTCTCCATTTCCTTGCCTTCAGGGTCTTTGTCTATTTCATGGACCACAGGGTCCACTCCAAGTTCTTGGAACAGAATGTTGACTGCATAGCAGAGGCAACAAGAGCTCTTGGTGAAAACCACCACACCCCTTTCTGCAGACAACCTGATAACCTTTTCCATCTTGATAACACTCACAAAATTCTCTCCGGTGAGAAAAGAATCTCAAAATGTGTACAGTTTTTCAGAATAAACTATGGTGGTGATAACGGTTGAAAATATTAAAAGTTGAAAACCAATAAGATCAAATCCGAAATGAATTTGATCTAATGGGTCTGAAGAGGAGATGAGGGTTGATTGAAATAAGGTGGTGTGGTAGAGGGTATTTATAGGAAGAGATAGCTTAGGGTATGGTATGGTATGTTTGAAGAAAGAAGAGTTTGAAAAGAAAGATGGGGTGATGCTTTTTAGATGCCCAACTAGATGTGTGTAACTTTAGACTGAACAAGTTGGAAGACATCATTTACATGCATATGCTTGATGAATTAGTAGACAGGTTATGACAGCATAACCATATTGCAAAGGAAGGTGCATATAATATCTTCCTACGATTAAGGGAAATTCCTTGTGTCAGCCGTGTACCACCATCAACCATTAGTGGCCTTTTCTGACTATATGGCGTAATATTCTGCTCTGAATATGCCTATAGATTTGTAAATCTTTCTCAATGTTTTGTCAAATTAACTCTTCACCCAATCTTTTTTATTACTACATTGGCCTTCACCCATTTAAATAATTAATAACAGACAATACAAAATATAATATTCTATGTAGTGTTTCAAAAATTTTCAAAAAGAAATATATATATATATATATATATATATATATATATATATATATATTTAATTATCTAGGAGAACTACAAAACACAGATACATAAAAATATATACATTTTATTTTCTAACATCTCAAAACCCTTCTGACCTCACTCTTGCTCGCTTCCAATATGTGCATGATCGTCTATTTCCGTGTAACATATACAATCTTAATATGTGGATACCACAAAACAATAAAAACAAAGGGTAAGCTAGTTGAAATTAAAACACATAATATCATCACCATCATCTCAAGTCAACAATTATCATCAAGAATCTAATGTCTATCTGACAATCATCTTAACTCAACTTTCATGACTCATCCACATCATAAACATCTAACTCTACTTCTGAAAGACTCATACATTAAATAGATTTAGAGACCTTGCACCTGGCATGACTCACCTCTATCTCTTAGGAGCTATAACTATATATATATATATATATATATATATATATATATATATATATATATATATATATATATATGAGATACAATCCTCACACTAGATACAAAAAACCTCCTTCAACTCTCACAAGTAAATATATTTCTCTCCATGAGCCCAATACTAGAAAAGTTACCATAGTCTCACAACATAATCACTTTTCAATACAACACCTAAAATTATTTGAGAATAGTACTTCCTTTCTATGGTATCCACACAATCATATATTCAAAACTTTAAATTAACTAAGAATTTTTTTTCTCAATTTTTTTTTTCACTGTACACCTCTACTTCGCTCAAGGAAAAGTAAGAATGAAATCTCAATTTTTAAATCAAAACTTTTCACTTTGTGACACCTTGGCTCACTCAACGAGCAAACTGAAAGCAAATTTTCAAAAATCTGCCGAAGAAACTCACATTTGTTCAATGTATAAACCATTTAGTGTATAAACCGTTGTGATTTATGCTCCTGTATATCTAAAGAATGCCATGTTATAACGATGGTTTGTATACAGACCGTCATTGTTTTTTGTCACTTTCTGCTCTAGGAGGCATTTCTACGACGACGCTTCAAACTATTATGGTCATGTTTCTAGAATGACGACGGTTGTGGGACTTGTCATCATTTCTTTCCCCTTTAAACGATGACCAATTCAACGACGGTTCGGGAGCCGTCTTCATACACCTCATTTAGCTATCATTATAAAGCCTTGCTACAATAGTGATATTTTCTCAACAGTTCTTTCTTCTTAACCATGGCCCAACCACTGGGAACCAATTTGGCTTGGCTCACCGGCAAGGGAATGGTTTGTCCAATGAGAAAAAAGTTGAAATCTCTCTAGAATGAAAATTTCCACTCGCGCCCAATGACTCTGAGGTCCCGCCTAGTAGGATTGCATAATTTTAGAATATGACATTTGTATTAGATTGGCCAATTGGGTCTATCAGAGCCATTTTACAATTTTCTTGTAACAAAATATGTCTAATTTAATTCAAAATCTTCTTATATATTATAAATTGACCAATTTGATAGATCATACACAGATAAAAATGTTTACCTAGTCTCTTTTTTATCAAGTAGCTCAATCTCACATAAATAACTACTCCTAAAATAGATTTCAATTTTTTATCCATTTATCACGATCTTATCATCATAATTGTAAATTTGAAATAGTAGAAGTATAACTTTTACAATCTTCCCTTACAAGTAGAGATGACAAATAAACTCGTCCCTGTGGGTATTGCCCGAACTCGTCTCCGTTTTGACGGAGAATTCCCGCATTGATTGGGTATGAGTATGGGTATGGGAAATCCCTGATTTTTTCAATTGGGTATGAGGATGGGGATGGGGATGTACATATCCCTGCCATAATACCCATCCATGCCATATTTTCATCCTCATTTAAATTATTAAAATATTCACAATTAATTAAGTAACCCTATATATATATATATATATATATATATATATATATATATATATATTTTTTATTTTTTATTTCTTCTAATTATTTGGTTTGTCATGAAACTCATTCGCATCTTCAATATATTTTTTATATTATCATAACCTTTATGTAATTATGTTAAAATGATATATGTCAATTAAAAAAAAATTATGTCTAACATTTGAATATTTCTATTATTTTTTAATATTTCTATTTATTGTATATTTTCCTTTCACATGAGAATATTTAAAACTCTCAAGTTAAGTGTTTAATAACATAAACCTTTCATTTACTAGGTAATATAAAAAAAATTGTTATTATTAATAATTTTTGTTTCATTTGAAGAACTCTTTTGTTTCACTAAAACAATTTTTTTTTTATTTCTCAACCATTGAGTATATATGTTGATATTTGAAAAGTTTTCTTAGATCTCTAAGATATTTTTTATCTTATCATACCATTAATTATACATTTGTTTTTCTTTCTACGATTCCTTTCAATAGTCTCCAAATTGTTTATAAGACACACATTTGTTATTTTTTTAATATTTTTATTTTTTGTTTATTTTCATCGTGTAGAATACTATTTTGATATATTTTATCTAATTATTTTTTATTTTCTAACTCATTACAATCATACTTTAATATTTTTCACTATAATTGTATAAATAGTTTTTATTTACTACAATATAAAAATTTAATGTAATTGCCATGAATAATTTTTTATCACCATCCAACATATATTAGAGTTCAAAAGATACAAGATCTATGTTAAAAATTTATTATTATGTTTATTATTTGTTCTTTGAGTCATTTTGGTCAAGTGATGTAATATAACTTTTATTACAGTATAAAAAAGAGATTCATTATAATTAAAAAAAATTGAAGTAAACAAACATTTAAAATATATTTTAATTTGAATATTTTTTTTCCTTTTATATTTTTTTAAAAATATTTTTAAATTTTATCAACTAGGTTTCATTAATGTTTACAAATTTAATAAATGTTTTGGTTCTCATGAAATTTTATTTGGTATTCTAATCTAAAATGTAAACAATTATAATTTATTTCAAAGTATTTGATATCGAAGAAACAATCATCCTCCTAATATTAAATATTTGATAATATTATGTTTCCTTTACCGTAATGTTTTATTATTTTATAAAAATTAATTAAAATTAATATTAAAGTAGTAAGAAAATGGATACGAGTTTGGGTACCAGATTATACTCGTTACCCGATGGATTTGGGGATGAGACAAAAGTTTGATACCCATTGAGTTTGGATATAGGGATGAAGATGAATTTTTTTATGGGGATGGATATAGGATAGCGAAACTCGTCCCCGCCCCACCTCGTTGTCATCCCTACTTACAAGAAATAGCTTTATTAAAAGTTATATTCCACAACTCAAGAAATAGAGTTACTCACAACTAGAGACTTGGGATGTCAACGGGACGGGTAGAGTACGGGTAGTAGCTCTCTCGTACCCTATCCGCTGAATAAATATCTGCCATATACCCGTATCCATATCCGTCGGGTATCCGTCTATTTTTTTCATATCCGCGGATATCCACGGGTACCCACAGGTATTTACAAAATTATTTAAAAACAAATATTTAATCATAAATTCAAATAAAATAAAATACATCATTGTCATATATTTTAAATAAAGTTCAAATAAACTCAAGTTCATGCAAGTCCAAATAATTATAAAAGTAAATATAAAATGACGTTCAACACAATGAAAAGACTTTAATTAGTGCTTTGATAAAAAAACTCACTTTCTCCAATTGATTCTTAAAAAATAAACAAAATAAATAAATAATAAACATCAATCGCCACACATGCCAAGTATTCTTATTTTGATTTCATTTGACAACAAGCATACCATAAATTTCATTGTCTATGTAGGGTTTGATGTATATACCCAATTTCATATAAAGGAAAGAGAAAAATGTCAAGGGGGTGTACCTGGAAGAAGACAATGTACAAATACTTGAAATTTGAAGGATGAAGACAAAATACAAGAGAAGATATGCAACTTAGAAAAAATTAGGCCAAAATGTTTTTTACTAATATATATATATATATATATATATATATATATATATATATATATATATATATATATATATAAGGATATTTTTGTGAATTAAAGTTTAGCGGGTATCCATTTTTAATATCCGTTTTTATTCGTTGCGAGTTTTATCCACGGATATCTGCAGATACAGATTTTTTTGACATCTTTACTACCTAGAACATAGTATCCAAATGTGACAACAATTTGGTATATGATAAATAAGTTAAGAGACTCATTTATTTCAACCAATGGCACTAAGATTGATGACAAAAATAAAGGTAAAAAAAAAAGAAAGAATTTATAGAGTAAATAAAAACTTTTTCTATTTAAAAGTCAGATCGATTCAAAATAATTCTTAGCTTTGAAGTGCGATCAAATTTTGAAAAAAATATGATTCAAGAAGTGAATTGAGAGAAAAGGGAGAAGTGAAAAACCTGATGAAGGAGAGTGAGAAGAAAAAGTGAGGGTGATATTTTTTTTCTTTTTATTTTTTTTAACTACTTTACACAATTCAAGACTTTTCACACTCAAATGATTATTAGCGTAGATACACATTTAAGTTTTGCAGAAAGTTTTTTTTTTTTTTGACATAACGTATGGATGTATATCATGTCACTGATAATACTTGTTGCTACTTACTAATAAATTGCTGAAAATTAATTTCTTTTACAAAAGGCTTAAAAAGTTAGATTTGTTACATGTACGATCCCATTCACTAGTCGTACTTGAACCAGTACATTAGATTGACACACCCATCTAGAGAAAATCAATACGACAAATATAAAGTTAAGCTAAAAGAAGAATGAAAAAATAAGGCTTAATTCCATTTTGAGTCGTTTAATTTGTTTGAAAAATTAAATTTGACCCATAATTCTTATTTAATGCATTTAAGTCCTCTGATCGTTAAAAATTAGTGAGTCAATCTATTTAACCTATCAACTTGTGGTGGAGTTGGGTTCAAATTTTTTAAACTCGTTAATAAGTGAATCAAGTTAATTTAAATCACTAAGTAGTCAACTCGTGGTGGGTCGGTCAGGCCGAATGAGCCATTTTGACAACTATACTTTCTATATATGTTATATGTATAATCAACATAAGACATCTTTCACTTTATTATAAAAATATACAAGGCCTACTTTCTATATTGGTTCTAGTGATAATCAACATAGAAAAAAAAATCTTATTATATTCACAATTTTATCTCCGTTCACTTATTATGCCCGATAGATATAACCGACATAATAAGTCGTTATAGAAAACTACTTTTATGATTGTTGTTTATAAATTTTCTTTAATTCATTCTAAACAAGTATAAAAAAAACACAAATCGGTCTATCATTATGAATTAAAATAAATTTTGAAGAAAAAACATTTTATTTTAAACGAGAGACTTACGTGTTTACATGATTTTTTATTTTATAAAAACATTAATAAATATCTTCTATTTTGTGAGATTAAAACTTGCGATTTAGTAATCTTAACAAACAACTTTTAATTATTTATTTTAACAAATACGCTTGGATTCACACATGTGATTGTAATGCCGATTAAGATATTATTTATCTCATACTTTTCTCTTTACAAATGCAATTCATCAAATTTCGGGAGTATAAAGTGTTTATATAATTAAATTTAGAATCATGATATTTGATGAAGTTTATTTTATACACAAGTATTTGATAATCTTATTATAACAACATAAATATGAATTAGATGATTTTAAAATTTTATCAATAGTATATTACTATAAGATGGTTGATATATATTTATAAAAGAGGCGGGGTGAAAAGATGATTGCTCAAAATTTATGAAGTGACATGCAACGAATTTGTCTTTTAGAAAGAGTTATTTAGTTCTCCAGCGACATCAAATATTTGGTAGCGACAAAATACTATTGCGCAAAAACTTTTGTTACCAGAACATTGACTGTGTCTTTTCCATGTATAACAAAACCAACTAAGGTTAGATATGATTCTGTTTGAAATACATTGTTGGCTACTGATATGGAATTTCAGAGCTATATTGGGAGAAACTGTTGAGCTGATATGACTTGGAGGATATGATGCAGTTAACCACTTATGAGCTTAACTTTCTGTCATACAACATTTTTTATTTTGCTCAGAATATCAAAGATGTGTAGTGGACTCAGAAAATACTACAAAGTTGGGGGAGTAATTACGGTATCAGATTGCTTAAAGGTAATAAATTGTTTTAAGAAAAATAGAAACATATATAATGTTGTTTTATACGATTTTTGGTGATAATTATTTAGTATTTATGTGTTGCGTATAAATATGCTATATAACTATTTAGTTTTCTTTTTTCTTATCAGCAATATTTTATCTTGTTGGATGACAAAGTGTTTTTGTCATTTCTTTCTTGAAATATTAAGGGTTATCTATTTGAACTTTTTCTCAAAAGCTTTCGTTCTTTTTGTTTTTAGTTTTTAGGAACAAATCAAATCATTTCTATTTGAATCTGATAAATACAGTGTACTCCTAATCCTATACTTGTCAAAAATGTCCATTCATTGGCAGGTCCGTGGGCCTAGAATGGAGGAATGATGGTCAAGCCCAAAGGACCAGAAATTTTAAAATACTTATATAGTTATAGTTTTTATAATATTCTTTATGTTTTTAATAAATAAATTAAAATTGATGTCTTGTTTCACTTTTTTATATAAATTAAAATATTACATGTGATAAAGGATGGCAACGGGGCGGGCGGGGACGGGTTTTACTATCCCATACTCATCCCCGTAAAAAAAAATCCATCCTCATCCCCATATCCAAACCCAACGGGTATCAAACTTTTGTCACATCCCCATCCCCACCGGGTAACGGGTATAATCTCGTACCCATACCCATACCCATTTTTTTACTACTTTAATATTAATTTTAATTAATTTTTATAAAATAATAAAAAATTACGGTAAAAGAAACATAATATTATCAAAT
>Ga0209589_1010087_pt1 | contig 13904 bp, 5 predicted proteins | sample CowpeawhiteBW_FD_187525 | JGI IMG/M metagenome (GOLD analysis project Ga0209589, IMG submission 187525) | Root nodule microbial communities of legume samples collected from California USA - Cow pea white BW (SPAdes) (version 2) | ecosystem: Host-associated > Plants > Roots > Nodule | place: USA...
AGTTTATTTTTTTTTTTTTTTATTTGTTTATATATATATATATATATATATATATATATATGTGTATATTTTTTTTTCTTTAAATATAAATATTGTCACGTGTCAAGTTAACGTTGTACCATGTAACATGATTAAATATGAAAAATCTAAAATTAATTTATATATTTATTATTTGGTTTCGATTAGTCTTAATTTTTATTGTAAATTGAAGCAATTTCACTTTTATATGAATGTTACAATAAAAAATTAAATTTATTTTAGTTTATATTTTATATTAAATTTTATTTAAATTTTGTTTCAAATATTTATATATTAATTATTTTTAGACAAATGTTTGAGTTGGTTTAAAAATAATAACTTCATAAATTGTAGTGTAAAATTTTAAAATAGTTTTGTAACAATTTGAAATGTTATAAATTGTTAATTGTTAAATAAATTTATTTTAAAACAGTTTTATAATATTTTTAAAACAAATTTAAATGTTACAAATGGTTAAATAAAATTTAAAATAAATATATTAATTTTAAATTGCTATAAAAATGTTTTAAAATTTTATATTTAAATTTATAAAATAGTTATTTTGAAACTAACTCTAATATTTATATACAAATTATAAAAATATAAATATTTAAAATAAAATTTAATACAAAATATAAATTTAAATAATCTTAATCGATGTTATAATAATATTTATATAAAAAATAAATTTCGTGGGTGTGAAATTGTTCCAGAAATTGAAACTAAATTTAAATAAAATAAAAGATATAAAAACTAAATTTAGATTTTTACACAACATAATCGCATGACAAAATTTATATTAAAAAAAACATATATGTTACACATTAATTAATGTTATTAATGTTGTTAGTATATTATGAACAAATAAAACTTGATTGTAAAACTTTTTTAAAATATGAACTAAATTAAAACAAATAAAAAAAGCAACTGATTTGAGATTTTATAGAAAAAATAATAATAAAATGATTTAACCTTTAAATACATTACACATGAGTATATAAATTATCCAAATTAGAATAAAACAAATTGAGGGGGTAAGGTAGAGGTTAGTGTGACCCCACGGAATGGTAGTATTGGCGCAGCAGCAACACGTCCACGTATGACACAGTACTCAGCAGTCAAAAGGAGATAAAAGAAAGCCACCACAACACCTAGGCAATCCTCGTGAACATGCTAATAACTCAATCAAAGGACACAAATACCCTCGCCTCTTCTGTTCTTTTTTTTGGTCTACAAATACCCTTCCGCCCTCTTGCTTTCTATCGGCTGTGTGGCTTCGGTTTCTCTTCTGAAGGGACAAGCAGCGACCACTTCGATTCCCGAATCGTACTCTCAATCGCTTCTTGAATCTTCTTAACATGGAACGCATCGTTGGCGGCAAGTACAAGCTCGGCCGCAAGATCGGAAGTGGATCCTTCGGCGAAATCTACCTCGGTTAGTCCTCTCTCTTTCTCTCTTGTCCTATTGATTTCATAATTACCGTTGAGTACAAATTTCTCTGTTCTCATCGCTCGCTTTCGATTTTTCTTTTTGCTGCAGCGACGCATATTGACACCTTCGAGATCGTCGCCGTCAAGATCGTAAGACTCTGCGTATTGCTATTTTTTGGGCATTTTCTGTTTGTTTCTGGTGGTTCTATGCTATTTCGCAAGAGCGCTGTTGTCTGATTGAAGTTGCATGTGCGAATTTATGTGTCTGATTACCATGCATGAATTGACATGTGTTGTTTTGATTGGCGGCGGCTACCACTTAGGTTTTCAATCCGCTGAAATTGAATTTTACTGTGTGTTGGGATACATAATTGTTCTCTCGTGTGTCGCAGGAGAATAGTAAAACGAAGCATCCGCAACTTCTGTACGAGGCAAAGCTGTACAATATTCTTCAAGGAGGAAGTATGCATTTTGCTATTTTAACCTCTTTTTTTCGGTGTTATTTGGAGGTGGAGTGAATCAGGAGGTTGGTGTATTTTGATTAATATTTTGGATGTTGTCACGCTTTTGCATGCAGGTGGAATTCCCAACATAAAATGGTCTGGCATAGACGGGGAGGAAAATGTGCTTGTTCTTGACTTGCTTGGGCCGAGTCTTGAAGATCTTTTTGTGTATTGTGGAAGGAAGTTTTCATTGAAGACAGTGTTAATGTTGGCTGATCAAATGGTAAGTTAGTCTGAAATCTTTTGACGATAAATTTGGGCCTACACATATTCACCAAAGTGGATATTTAACTCAAAAGTATCTGAACATTATTCTGCCTCAAATGGACTCGATGAATATCCTCTGTTTAGCTGAATTGAACTTTCGCCCTCCCTTCCTAACCCTTCTGTCATACTTTCTTTATTTTCCTGTTAGTCTAGCAGTTTACTTTCGTGCAGAATAAAAAATCTGCCACGAAGTTACTTTCTTGCATCTTCTTATATGATTGACTCTAACTACATTTGATATTAACTATTGACTAGTTTGTTTTCTTCTGTTGGACAGATCACTAGGATAGAATATGTGCATTCTAAAGGATTTTTGCATAGGGATATTAAACCCGATAACTTTCTCATGGGACTTGGTCGGAAGGCCAACCAGGTAACTATTCATATTATTGCTCTTTTCTTGTTTAGCTCGTCGAACTTGCCCTTAAAATATTTGTTAGTATTTATTTAGGTTCCATATATGTGTGTAACTGTACTGTCTTTTTCAGGTATACATTATTGATTTTGGGCTTGCAAAACGATACCGGGATTCCACTACCAATCGCCACATCCCTTACAGGTGCTTCTATACGAATCTCTGTTACGCAGCTCATTCGTTTTTTTTATCTATTTTTTATTCAACATTTATATCATGTAATTTTCCTTTGTCTGGTTTTGAATTATTTTTGATATTCCAACCAATCTATTAGTTTGTTTACATGGATGTATTTTTATATTTTTCTTTTGGAAATTTCTGTTATTTTTCTCTGTATCTTATTTGTTCTGATCCACGGGAAATACTCTGGAGTTATACTAACAATACAAACACACAAACACGCAGGGAGAACAAAAACTTAACAGGCACAGCCCGGTATGCAAGTTGTAATACTCATCTTGGGATTGGTAAGTTTGAAGTTTGAACAATTTATCAAACCTTTTGTCTAAATAGTTTTGTTTTGTTTTTCATTTGCTATATTTTTTATTTTGCAGAGCAAAGTCGGCGGGATGATTTGGAATCTCTAGGATACGTACTACTGTATTTCCTCAGAGGAAGGTACAGTATTCTGCTCTCCATTTCTTCTACAAGTATTTTTTTTGTATAATCTTTAATAATTGGGATGATATGATGAAAATCCTGACCATTAAATGGCTATATTTTTCTCTAGCCTTCCTTGGCAAGGTCTAAAGGCTGCTACGAAGAAACAAAAGTATGATAAAATATGTCAGAAGAAAGTTTCAACTCCTATTGAGGTAAGTTTGGACTATCAGTCTTGTGAAGAACACCCCGCCTCCCCTCCCCACAGATAATGGTATGCTTATTTGTTTGTTATCTTCCTAAGGTACTTTGCAGAAATCAACCCGTAGAGTTTGCTTCGTACTTCCATTACTGCCACTCTTTGACATTTGATCAGCGACCTGATTATGGATTCTTAAAGCGCCTATTTCGGGACCTATTTGCTCGAGAAGGTGAGTATTATTTTAATATTTTGCGTAATATAAAATTGAATATATTGCGCAACTGTGTTGATATGCTTTTGAAAAGTATTCTTGGTCTTGGACATACTGTTACAATTTAATTGGGATTCAACAAGATATCTTTCTAGGAGACCAAGGGGAAGGGTTTTAGATGTAGAGAGAAGGATAGGAAATAAGAAAACTAAAAAGGTTGAGATTGATATCGATTTTATGTTACTTTGTGATACAAAACGTAAGCACTAATTATAAAATACTAACTTAATATGGCTACGTTATGATTTGACTTTTCTTTGTTTGACAGATTACGAATTTGATTACGTTTTTGATTGGACCATTTTAAAGTACCAGCAATCTCAAAAGAGTGCAGTGCTCCCTCCGCTATCTGTAAGCATTTGATTTTTGGGCCATGTTCTTCATGTATTTAGGAAGAGGAAGAGGGTCAATGATTGTTTTGCAACTAGAATCTTCCTGTGCTTCTAACTAATTTATATTATGTCATATCACAGCCAGTCCCAGGAGCAAGTAACAGTCGAGCAATTCCAATGGATACTGACAATCATCAAGGTTGGATGAATCCTTTTATGCATGTCAATGAGAACTTTAATTTATTAAGTCTAGGATTATGGACCAATTAGCTTTCAGATTTCTACTTTTGTTTTTGTTATTATTACCTGATTGGCATGTCTTAATATATATTCAGGGCATGTTAAGGAGCGTAATAGAGCAGGCGATGCTACTGGTTCCGGTGTTAAAATCCAGTTTAAATCACCAGGGGGTAAAAATGTGAGCTATGAGAATCCACATGACAAAAATGTAAGCCTTCTTATATAGATTTTCACTTTTATGGCTGTGGTAACAATTCTGTGATTGCACACTGTTATATCTAAAATTGAACCAATCACTGTTTAGCAATTATTATTCAATTATTTTTTTGTAGATTTATGGAGAAGCAAATATACCCGCTGCTTCATCCTCTCCTGCTGGTACTTCTAAAAGGAACTCCTTGAAGCAATCTTTGTCTGCTGAAGCATCCAACCCTGGACACGGGCAAGGCAGTAAAATTGGCCCTTCAAGTAGCTGGATGTCATCTCTGCAGCACATGTCTTCTGCTAAATGAATGCCAAATATGGTGATTATATATCTTTTTTCTTTCTATGCCGTAAGATTTATTGTGTATACTTATCCTTGACCATTTGTATTTTTCTGTATTTCCAGATATGCAGCTTTAAAGAAGATTCTATGCATCTTTTCTCAAGTGCTTGGTCAAGAATATTGAAGTGCATTCCTGGAGACTGCAGATGTGCTAGAAAGTTGACAGATTGCATAGCTCCTATTTTGAGGCCATTTAGTTTGCTTCTTTCCTGAGGTGACTACAAATGATTGTGCGGTATTAAACAGACTTCCCAGGCTTGGCCCCTGTGCTGTACATAGATGTCAAATTTGGCACACAGCAATATTGTGTATTAATGTTTTCATGTAAAATTAATGTGTGAAGTAGCCGAGTTACTCCATTATGTTACTTGATGATAATTATCCTTGCGCCATATAACATGTGGCAACAGAGTTTGTTTTAAAACTTGAAAATTGTTTGTCAATATTATAAATTCCAAATGTATTTTCTGTTTCTTTTATTTGGATATCTTTGATAACAGTATTTTAGCCTTTGCTTTTCATTTATTTTTTTCCTGGTTATATTTGGTGTATAATCGAAATGTTACATTACAATTATAAATGCTCACATATAACATTAGGAATCATCAATAGGTAAAATTTCTTAGCATGAGAAAGAGTTATATAATCTGAAAGAGTTTCATCTTTATCAATCGTTTTCATGTCAAGTATTTTAACTTCCTTCCTCGTGATCACATGATTTGCCTTTCATGATTGTTAGTTGCACTTTCTTGTTATTCACCAGGTTATCGAAAGTTTATGTTATTCTGATACTGAAGCAAACATTATGGCTGAAGGTCACTGAAATAATGATCTCTTTTGGGTTATCAAAGGTAGTTATTGGTGCCTTGGCATCTATTTTTAACTTATATGAATAAGAGGATGTCGTACCTAAACATCAATCAAGATTTGTGCTTCATCATCATTTGGAACTTCTCATTTTCTCTCGAACTCTTAAAGTTATTGAAAAAACAAAGGAGAAACACTGCAATATCCTGCCACTGTAAAAAAATGTAGTTTTATAGAATTGGCAGTAGTAGTTTTATAGAATTGCCACTGGAATGGCATAGTTGGAATAATTGGACATAGTTAATAGTAGTTGGAATAAAGATATTTCCTGCTTCAGATTATCTTTTATTTTTGTCGACATTTATAAAATATATGGCGTCAAATTCATTTTTTTAATACATTTATAATGCTCATGAAACACTGCTATGCTTGTAGGTAGCACAAATTTGTCACTTTCCTAGGTTAATTTATACTGGCATTCCTGGGATGAAGTGAACAATAGTCTTATTTAAACTGATGTATATTTCATGTTTCTGTGGTAGCTGTTAAATTTAACTGTGCAATTGGATTGCTCAATTACCGGTTCATGATTTTTACTTTTGCAGGACTTCTTTTTCCAATCAATATTATTGTCTGAAGGATGAAATTTGGCAGACTCCATGATGCTGCTACTTCTGATAAATAATTCAGCATAACCACACGCAGAGACTAGGTGAGAGAATGCATAATGTAATACATACCAGTATCACTGAGCTGATGTGTCAATGTGATTCATATGTTAATGGAAGTAGTCAGTGACCTCAACAGGAGACAAGACTACCTAGTATTGGTGCTTCAATCTAAGAATCTTGAATCGTCTTGCTGGCCCAAATGGTAATAATCAAATTTTCGAATTACAGCTACAACTGACAAGATGAAGGATAAATTTATTTGTTTCTATTTATTGTTGAACCCATGAAAAATGTCATCTACCTGTAAAGTTTGCATAGCTTGTGGTGCTGATATGGGTTTTTTGTCTAGCAGTTTGTTAACTTCGATTCAAAGCTCCCAAGACACCATATTCTTGTATATATGATACAAGTTATTATATGATCCTCTGGTGTTCTGAAACTTGTACAAAGGTTTGTTTGGTCGGCTTTGGTTGTGGCCATTTTTTGGGAAAAAAGGGAAGATTTGCATTGAATTTCCACCGCTTTAGGACTACGAGAGCTTGGTAACTTGCTTCAAACTAGAGTTGCTTGTAATTTGAATGTAAGTTGGTAAAGGTCTATTGAGGAACATATATATCCGTTTTCTTTGATCCAATCAATCATTTCTGTAAGGTTCCAAATTAATATTTTAATCAATGGATATGGCCTATTTTCATTATTTTTGGTACTTGTGTGCACGAATCTCCCAACAAATATTCTACAAAGAGGCCATGTATCTGAAGGAACAGCTAATTTTCATAGCCTAAACAAGAGTTGGTTTCAATTGAACTGAATCCCATTCTTAACTAGATGACATTTGGGGTTTCCATTGATAAGGAAAGACTTCCTGTGAATTCTATGACCTTTCTACCCCTTTGTTCTAGTTCAGTCTAAATGCTTCCTTTGTTCCTGAGTAATTTGTGTTTCCTGATTTAGACGTAGACCAACTGTGTCAGATAAAGTGCAATCATGTGGTGAATGGAAACTATGAATTTGCAGATTTCATATGCAAGCTTATTCTCTATATTAAATCTTAATTCAAGATCTCCATGTTTTGGTACAAACAACGAACAAAATTGTGTTGAAATATAAAATAATATTGCAGGGATTGTGAAGATTATTCCCAGGCACGATGCATTTCCGTGAGGTTGGTGTTTCAGACATATGTAGCCAAATTAATATTGTTTGATATGTTCTTGTAAAATTCTGATGTTATCAAGTACTTCCCAGGTGAGTAAATGGAAATTGTGCTTGAAACACTGGAAGCAGCACCCGTGACGTGCCTTCAGAATTTGATTAGTAGATTGCATTGCTAGAATGCTATCGAAGTACCAGTAGCATTTACCTTAAACAAGGTTGCCTATGTATGCGACTGGTGTAGGCAAATGTATTGAAATGATTATAATGTAATTTATAATCCGAAATGTATGGCTAAAGATCTGTGCTCTGTATGTTAAATCATTTTTCGGCCCCTCTTAATATTTCATTCTTACCAATGAATATGATCTTAAAAGTACGAAATTATGGAGTTGAGATGTGGTACAATTATATAGGGGTTTTTTATTTGAAATCTTTTACGGCATAAATATCCCTTACGCTATTACGCATAGTATGTGAAATCATCGTAATTACTTTATACTTAGTAGCTTGATAAACGCTTTTTTGGCCTATATATGTGGTGACTCGCATTTGTATAACTCATTTAAACTAGTTAGTGTAAATACTGGCACTGATGCATGTCTCTACATATTTCTTTTAATGATTATAATCTTTTAGTATTTTATGTTAACTAATCTGAAATGAGTTAAAAAAAATTAGGAGGCGGTTTAGAGAGCAGTTAAATTGTAGAATTTTAGAAAGAATATCCTTTACTAGGATAGGAGATAATATTTTGAAATTAAATTAAAATTATTAGTATTTAAAAAATTAATTTTTTAATCTACATAATTAGTTGTGAATAATTATAATATATAATTTATGAAAAAATAAAAAATCAGTTGTGAATAATTATTATACAAAATTTATGAAAAAAGTTAAAAAAATTAATAAAGACTTGTTGGTGTTACGGGTCAATTCATATTTAATATTATGTTCAAATATTCATATTCAATATTATGTCCAAATCTTTTTAATCTGCGCCTTAAGTTAATCAAGTCCAATTTAACTCATATTTTAAAATGTTATTTTTTAGATATTAGATATATATAAATACAAACAGATTAAATATATAATATTTAAGTGTAATAAAAGATAATAAATCCGTTAATAAAAACAAGTCTCTTAAAAAATCAGCTAAAGCCGTAAAAAGGAAGTTTTTTAGTCAACCAGTCAACCTTTTAAACATATTTGTTTTGCTAATTCATCATGATTAGTTTCATCCGATTAGAATAAAATCCGATTCTTATAAAATTTTGGACTGAATTTGAATCTATTAATTCCGTTGGAACAGCTCAGCTATGGCTGCTATATTATAGTAGGAATGACAATAGTTACGAAAATAATAGAGATAATTATGGTAAGAACAATAATAATAACAATACTTAGTGTATTATTAGTTCTTATACTAATAATTAATTCTGCATTATGAACCAAATTTCCAATACGATGTTGTGTGTATTATATGAAACCAAAAAACATTAAATTTTGAGATAACATCGTATATATTTCACCCGAAAATCAATCTCAGTTATTCATTTGAAGGATAAAGCAAGAAGCAATTTTTTCTTTTACCATTAAGAGAAAAATAAAATACACAACCAACGGGTCGATATGCGGGTTCGTCTATTATACAATAACAGTAATAATAATAATAACAAACAATTTTTTTTCATAATTTAAGATTATATATATATATAATATGTAATTATTATTTATTTATATTAGCATTATAAAAGATTTGTTTTTATTATCATGAGGAAGATAATTAATAAAACGAAGTAAAAAATGCAATCATTTGTAAAAACACCCCACCTACGTTAAAAGAACAAAAACACTGAATGATTTAGATGCATTCCCGCACAAACGATGGTTTCTTAAACTTTTCATCTATTAAAGTCAAATAAGAATGAGACGGTAACAATAGAATAACATTGTAATTGGAAAATTATCCGAATGGGAAAAAATAAGGTGGTAAAAACTAAATATTTGTAGAATAATCATCTGAGCAGTGCAGCATGGTATAACGATCTAACTTCCTGGATTTCATGACTGACGGTAACTGTGGCGGTGATTGTCGAGTTCTGAAGCAACTGTCGTAAAATTTCGTTCGCTTCTTCGTCGGATACTTTGTGCGGATTCGGTATTACCATCTTCAACGACTCCAATCGAACAAAGCATGGAGATTGAATTCCCATCGTAAGAAGAGTTGGTACATCCTACACAATCAAACTCAATAGTTACACCAATAGCTCATAAATCTCACTGATTTACGAAAATAGAAAGGTGATAAACGCACGAAAGAAAATTACTTTAAGGACCCGAAAGGAGAGTGTCAATCTTTTTACATGGGAGAGCACCTGCAACCACCCTGCTACAACTAAAGAATCCATGGGAAAATTAAGAATCTTAATGTTAACTTCTTCAAGAAAGGGAAGATCACACGTGGACGTGAGTTGATCATGACTAAAGATGATGTTATCCCCAATTGTGATCGAAGCAAGATTCGGAGTAGAAAGTATAATATTGTGTTTAAAGTTGCGCGGGTAGATGTTGTACACGAACGAATTGCTAATCTTCAAAATGGAAAGGTTAGAATTAGTTACGCAGAGGGTGTCTGCATAATTGCAAAAGGAATAACCATCCATGTCCAGAGTATTCAACACGCTACAGGCCGAAAAGGGTTCAACGCAGTGATCATCAATGGCGGCGAATTTAACATTAGAGAGATGCAAGGTTTTTAGGGTTGGCAAAAGCAGGGATTTTGGAAGTTCCATGGGAGGGTCACCGGAACAGGTGGCAAGCACAAGGGACGTTAAGGAGCGACAGGAAAAAATCGAAGGAACAAAAGAATTGGGTGTGCCTCTGAAATTGTACTCTGTGGTGATTTTCAAGTTCTGGGCATGGTGCTGTGCAGCATATTTCACGATCCCAGTGAGGAGTTTTGGCGCATTGAAACCGTAGGCCCCAATGTTAAGATCGATGAGGGAGGTGGAAGCATCTCGCTTAGACAGAAATTGAGGTACAAACTTGTTGTAAAAGAGAATCTTTCCCGAGGAAGAGAAAGATAGAGTGGTGACATGTTTCCAGAGATTCTTCCATCGTTTCGACAACACACATGTTCTAACGACATCTCTTGTGTTCATGAAGTTCATGATGTGCAGTAGAACAGCATCAGGCAAATCACTCAGACCGTCTTTCTCCTCTTCTCTGCCTCCTATGCTTGTCCTCTGAATCTTCTTCTTCGCCATTGATTCAAACTCCTCTTCTCTGCCTCTTTTGCTTGTCCTCTGAATCTTCTTCTTCGCCATTGATTCAAATAATTTGGTTCTGCTTTTGAAACAATGGAACCAATTTCCTCTCAATGACTCTGCAACGTATGACTGACAATGGGGATTCCTTCTTATAGTAGACCTGTTTTATTATTTAATTCGGGAGATCATTATTACTTTATTTATCTCTTATGCATAATAATTACAATATATATTATTTTAACTAAGTAAATATATAATTCTCAAATTTAAATTTACAAAAATAATTATAATTATAATATATTATCATCATAGTTTTTTTAATACCATAATTATAAGATCTTATAATTATCTTAATAACAATAAAAAAATATTATTCTATGTTAAAACTTTCTATAAAAAAATTTTAAATCTATATAAAATCATGATTTTTAACTTTGCGCTAAAATTCTTTTCAAATAATTTCACCGATATGTTATCATTTAAATTTATTTTTCTAACATATTATATCATAAATTTTATTAAATCAATTATTTTAACTAAATAAATTTAATTTCATAAAAATAATCATAACTATAATATATTTTTATCAATTCTTTTCAATAACCTCAATGATAATATATTATTTTTTATTTTTTATTTTTTGACTAATTATACCAAAACTTTTATTAAATAAATTATTTTAACTAAATAAATATATATCTCAAATTTAATTTTACAAAAATCAACCATAATTACACTACGCTGTTGTCATAGTTGCCCTATTACCATAATTATATTATATTAAAGTTATCTTAATAACAATAACAAATATTTTTTCTACGTTAAAATTTCCTTTATAAACTATTCTTTTTTTTTTAATTTATGAAATTTTTACATTTATATTTTTTTTCAAAAATAAAAAACATATATACCTACTTGGAATTCAGTTAATCGGAAGTCAAATCCATAAATTTAATATAAACACAATTAAATTTGGATATCTGACAGCAGAAATTTCATTGTGATAGTATTGAGGTCTATTGAGATAAATAAAATAATAAATAATATACTCAAAACACTGAATGCCAAAACAGGTCTACCGAAGGAAAAAAAAAAGACAACGGGAAAAGTAAAGAAAATTTGTTTCATGCAAGAATTAAAATATAGATTATGTATAGGAGAAGGAAATAATTAAGATTATTTTGAAATGTAAATATTAAACTTTAGCCAAAATCATTTTGAAAATTTTAATCCTCTTTCTATTCTTTCCAACTGTACTGATCTTAAAGAACAAGAAATATTAAATATGATTTAAAGAAAAAAAATCGATTAACTTCTCTCTTAAAAAGAAATTGAATTAAACTAATCAGATTTAAAAAAATTCCCTTCACGGCACCCTTCATTTAAACATCACAACTGTAAACAGATATAATTTATCTTATTCTATAATTTATTATTTATATCTTTAAACTGCGGTGAATATTTAGGATGCGGTTTACAAAATAAAAATAAAAATAAAAAGATTAAAATATGAATCAAAATAATAGACTTTCGTGTTTATTTGACATAAGATAATTTCGAGTCATATATTGATAACATGTCAGATATATTAGGTTCAAATGGTGAAATTGTCTTCTTTTTTTATTAAAATTAAAAAAAAATGTATGTTAAAAGGTAATATTTTATTTTTGATTTTTTAAATTTTTATATATAGAAGACTATATAAGTTTTATATCATCAAACTAAATATATTTTTAATAAAAAATCGATTGTTTATTTATTAAAAATACACTTAATAATTAAGATTTGATAATTTGAAAATAATATAATATAAACATTCTCCAACCGACTTAATTAAATCGTTATCCCTATATCAATCAACTATAAACTATAGTGAAGAAAAATAAATGATTACCAAACCCTTCTATCTGTACATTAAAATAAAATAATTTTGTTTTAATTAAGATATAATTGATAAAAAAACAGTTACAATTAGGGAAAGATAGACTAACTTTTGCTAGTCAAACTAATATTACTGCAAAGAATACGACAATTATTCAATTTTACATCACATACGTACTATGTTTTTCTATTGGGCATATTGTATTATATCTATAGATAACATTTTCTCAACATAAATTTAAGTTATAATATTAATTAACATTTAAGAATTTTTTTTACTTAAAATATTTTTATTTAATAAACACTATTTTAAAACACCTGCTTAATTTGTTTATAATTTTAAGAAAATTATTTACATAAAATATAATTTAGGTAAACTTATAGATTGTTTTGTAGTTTCATGGTTTGTAAAATAATTAGATTAGATTAAACGTTATTTTTAAGTATTAGTGCAAATAAACAATCCCACGGAATAATTCCGTCAAAGAATTTATTTGTTAAGAGACAGATTATGTTTTTCGACACAAAAAAAAAAGTTTTTTGAGGTATGTTTGGTAGAAGATTTTTTACTTAAATAAAAAATCAGTATTAATATTATAAAATACTATCTATATTTACTTAAATAAATCTTTCTATCGGATCTAAATGATTTTTAAAAGCCAAATTGTAACATCCCAATTAATAGTTCATTAAAACTACTAAACGAAATGTCATATGATGATAAAGTAAGCAAATAGTTAGGAAACCCATCCAGAATATAATACAGTTATCCCAAAAGAACCTATTTTAACTATGGTACTGTTCTCTTAAACAAACTTTAAGGAAAATAAACTTTATACATCCCAAAATGCTTCTCTAACAACTCAGATTTAAAACAAGAGAACACCCAAAGCCACAGCTCAAGTCCTGTCCGAAGGAGGAGTCTCGTCACCTAAATTCTTCTCTGCTCACACCAAGTGACAGATGATCATAGCAAAAGAAGAAGTTCAAGAGAAAACAATGACAGGCAGGAAGGGTAAGCTAACAACTCATATAGTAAGAGGTGTATTTTCTAAATAAAATACAAACAATTTTATGCACATCATAAAATAAAAGCAAATCACTAGATCAAGACGCACAAGTACCCGACTCCGACTCAATATCCGGATTATGCAAACAAATTGGAGCTCTTGGTAGCTTGCACTTGTGAAGGTTCCTAAACTCTGCAGAGTTTAGGCTCAAGGGGTTATCACCCAACCACTCCCAAGGTAAGTCCCCTTCGCGTCTATGACTGATCGGGTCCATAGACTAGGA
>Ga0209589_1010088_pt1 | contig 13902 bp, 5 predicted proteins | sample CowpeawhiteBW_FD_187525 | JGI IMG/M metagenome (GOLD analysis project Ga0209589, IMG submission 187525) | Root nodule microbial communities of legume samples collected from California USA - Cow pea white BW (SPAdes) (version 2) | ecosystem: Host-associated > Plants > Roots > Nodule | place: USA...
GGGGGGGGGGGGGGGGGGGGGGAGCGAGCAATGTTGGGTTTTGGGTTGGGTCGAGTCATTTTTTTAATAACACATGGAGTGAGTCAATTTTTAATAACACATGGGAGAGCCATCAGACCCTAACCCCATCACAACTCCTCTGAACCCTAACATCACAATTTCACAACACCATGGAGGATTGACGTAAGATCGATGCAGTAAACGATCCTTTCATCCAATGACCAAACTTGAAAGATTGTCACATCGACACTTTTAATAAATTGTATTATTTATTTTAAATAAAAGAGTTAGAAAATCTTTTATTTTTACTAATGTTTCATATTTTATATGTAGTTTAAACATGAAAAATATATTTTTATCATGATGTAGTTTTTATTTATTGAAAATAACAATAAGAAGAAAACAAAACAAATAAAATATGTATATATATATATATATATATATTAAAAAATATATTAGGTAAAATATATTAGTTAAAATATTATTATTAAGTAAGTGTGTGTATAAAAAAAATGAAGAACCTTCTAAAGAGATAACAAGATAAGGAGAAATGATAAGAAGGAAAAAAGAAGAAGAAGATAACCTAAAGAGATAAACATTATCTCTTCATTAATGAAAACAATGATGATTTGGATAAAAAATGACCACGTGCATGACTTGGCTTATATATATATATATATATATATATATATATATATATATATATATATATATATATATAATGAGAGAAGAGTAACGTGAAGAAGAAAGGGGAGAAAGAAAGAAAGGAGAGAGAGAAAGAAAGATCAGAACAAAAGATTCGAAGAGATCCTAGTCATCTTCTAATATTCACTACTACATATATTACTTTCAATAACATTTAAAAAATGTTGTTAAAGTCTAAAAAAATGTTACTAGTTGCAAAGGTAAATTATACACATGTTATCTATAGTGCATGTTACTAAAATGTTTTAGTAACATTTGTATGTATTATTAGTATCATTTCTAAAAATGTTACCAATGAGCATCTTTATTAAAATTTGAAAAATGTTGCGAATTTAATTTTTTTGCAACATTTGAAAAATGTTACCAATACATTCTCTAACATTTAATGAAAATGTTACCTATATATTTTATAACATTTAAATGAATGTTACCAATTATCTTGTTTTACAACAATTAAGAAAGGTATGAATTGTCTTTTTGGAACATTTTAAAATTGTTACTAATTTATTTATCTAGAAATAAGGATAATACACTTTTGGTAAAATTGAAACAATCCTACGACAATATTTAGGTAAAATTCAATTTTAGTGTACCATAAAATGCTCCATACAATTTTATTGTCCCATAAAATGTTCCATAAAATGCTACAAACAAGTGTCTAATTGCACTAGCATCATGACTTGCTAGGCATCAACAATAAAGTCTACGACAATAAGAAAAAAAGTCTGCGACAATAAGAAAATATGTTCTCAACCAATTGCAAATCAGGCAATGTATACAACCATGAGAAAGTCCTTATCTCTTTCCACTTTTCTTAAGCTTAGCACCACTAAGTTTTTGTGGTGTCTTTGCTTTCAACTCATTCAATGTCTGTAAAAAAAAAAAACATGACTAAGAATAAATAGGCTTATATCATCTTGAAAATCAAATTGAATGTACTGTATTAAATTATTATTGAAAGAAAAACAATGCTTTAACCTTCAAAACTGATTCAATTGGATAATTTTCTTCAAGGCTTGGATCCACTAATTTGTGAATACCTTTTAAAGGATTACCTTATGAATTCAACACATAAACTAAAATCAACACAAAATTTGTTTGTTTAAATATTCATGACTTAACCCCTAACACACATCAAGCAATATATTCAATACACACATCAAGCAATATATTCAATCTCAATCTCAACAGGAAAATCCACTAAAAACTGAACAATACAAGAAGGGAAAATGATTAAATATATATGAATCATGTCTTGAAGTATGAACAATAAATTTTGACAAAAAGTAACTACTTAAATCATACACGTTACTAGTCACAACATCATAAAGATTGAAGAACCAAATAAAGATTCTTATCAACTTGATGAAAGATTGATCCTCTTAAAAAATATTCAAGGCAAACCACGTTTATGCAGAAAGTTTTCCTGTCAATGCCATAGAACATCAACAAGGAAAACAAGAGAAAGAGAATGAGAAAAAGGATGATACCCATGAAATGCTTATGAGTCTATGAAGAGAAGATTATGTATAAACAAAACCGCAACTCTAATGGGGTGAAACTAAAAGGTAAACACTATATTTTTTTGTAAATTTCTAAACATCAAGAGAGATCCCATTCCTACATTTCAGCCTATATATATTGATATGATTGAAGATCAGAAAGGTTAGGAAAAACTAACAGTAATAAAAGTATAACACTCAAAATGAAAAGAAAATTTTTAACAATTGAATTGATTAATCTTCTTTACTAATGGTTTATGAAGCCTATTGAGTCCAAATGATATATCCAATCCATCTTTCAGACAAACTTTTTATGTATTCTTCCATATCCCTTGTTAAATCAGCCCTACTAGATTTGTTCTTTAGAATGATTTTGTACTTTTGTGTGTTGGGCACTTTCTTTTTTATAATCAATAAAAAAAATATAATTGCATGCTTCTAAAGTTACATTCATTGAAAATATCAATTCACAGTTTGATGTAGAAATTGCCCTTAAACAAATGAACAAGATTTGTAATGAAATTACTAATAATTTTTATTATATTTAAATTTAAATATTAGGCAGTTTAAACTTCTTAAGCTTTTTAGAAGATATCCTATATTTAATTCTGAGAATCATCTAACGAGAAATATGATTAAGGATAATTTAAAAGATATTTGTTATACTAATTTTAATGTACATAAAAGATAATCATAAATTGTCTAGTAAATATAACTGGTGGAAGTGAGACGGGTAAGCTGTGACCAAATGCATCATAATACCCAGAACTTCGTCCCTATACATTAATGTCTGTAACATGTGGTTACATTATCAGTCTCTTATTCAGTCCCTCAAATGATTATTGTTACTTATACAGATCAACCACAAAACAAAAACAAAATTATACAAAGTTTTTTATTGAAGTACAACTATATAACAATAATTGATTTAACATTCCATTCAAACTGAAGTAAAAAAGGATGTTGTAGAAGTTGCGAAACAGAACACATGAGGTTTGCAGGATTTGATTGGGATGTATACCCTAAATTAGGGATGGCAATGTAGGCCAGGCTGACCGTTTGGCCCCGGCCCACATAAGGCCCATACATCGCAGGCTGGCCCGCCCCACACTTGACACGCGGGCCCGCGAGCTGGCCCACTTTTTTTTATTTTTTTTAACCTATGAATCATAAGGCCCGATTTGCCCTAATGTAAAATTAAAACCAATTAATCAATAATTTATTAATAATAAAGAGATATATTAAAATTAAAAGGAAGAAATATGAGAGAAACTTGCGAAGAAACATTAGAATCTTTGAAACTAAAAGAGACGTGTCGAAAGAAGATTTTGACACACAGACCTGAAGATGGTAATGGCTGCAAGATGAGTCAACGGAGACAAAATCACACCTCATAGACCTTAGAGGAAGAAGGAAAACGTTGACAGAGTAAGATTCAAGAGTTTGAAGTAAAAAAGGATGTTGGAGAAGTTGAGAAACAGAACACGCGAAGTTTGCGAGGTTTGATTGGGATGTATACCCTAAATTAGGGATGGCAATGCGGGCCGGGCCGACCCATTTAGGCCTGACCCGCATAAGGTCGTACATCGTGGGCTGGCCCGCCCTGCATAATTTATGCGAGCTGCAATCACCAGTCCACCCCGCCCCGCACTTAGCCCACAGGCCCGCGGGCTGACTCATTTTTTTTAACCAATGAATCATAAGGCCTGATTTGCCCTAATGTGAAATTAAAACCAATGAATCAATAATTTATAAATAATAAAGAGATATATTAAAATTAAAAGGAAGAAATCTGAGAGAAACTTGCGAAGAAACATAAGAATCTTTGAAACTAAAAGAGACGTGTCGAAAGAAGATTTTTACACATAAACCTGAAGATGACAATGGCTGCAAGATGAATCAACAGAGACAAAATCACACCTCGTAGGCTTTGGAGGAAGAAGGAAAACATTGACATAGTAAGATTCAGGAGTTTGAAGTAAAAAATGATGTTGGAGAAGTTGAGAAACAGAACACGCGAAGTTTGCGAGGTTTGATTGGGATGTATACCCTAAATTAAGGATGGCAATGCGGGCCGGGCCGACTCGTTTAGGCCCGACCTGCATAAGGCCTATACACTGGCCCGCCCTGCCTTGCCCTTGGCCCGCGAGCCACGTGCTGACCTTTTTTTTTTTAATTTTTATGATAAAACTTTCAATGTTTAAAAATTGGGAAACTTTAAGAAATTCACAAAATTAAGTAAAAACTTTGGGGAGTTGGATGATAAATTGATAATTCAACATTTTCATCATATTCATACTTTGACATACACAATGTATTCTTTAAATTTTAGCACATTAAAAAAATACATAATACTTGTCTTTTTTAGTTATACAAGAATTTGAAACTTTAATGCAAGAGTCCATAGAAAAGTAATTAATATACACAAGTGCGAGTTTTTTTTTATCTTTTTTTATTGCGGGCTTGCAGGGCAGCCCGCGCGGGCCGTGCGCTGCGGCCTTATGTAGGTTGGCCACTACAGGTCTGTAGGCTCACTATGCTGGCCCGTCCCGTATTTTTTTCGCGGCCTGCGGGTCGGCCCGACGGATCAGGCCCATATTGCCATCCCTACCCTAAATCTGAAATCAATTTTTAGTGTTTGTTTTTAAATCAATTATAATATTACTTTAAATTTAAGTTGAGAAACAGAAACATGCAAGTTCGATTGGGATGTATATCCTAAATCTGAAATTAATTTTTAATATTTGTTTTTAAATAAATTATAATATTACTTTAAATTTATTTTAAATAAATTAAAATATTAATTTAAAATTAATTTATAATGACGCAAAATTTAAATAATCGAAAACAATGTTTAAGATTTTTTGTTAATTTAAATTTATTATTAAATAAATTATAATATTACTTTAAATTTACTTTTAAATAAATTAAAATATTACTTTAAAATAATAAATTTTAAATTAATATTAACTATTTCAATGTTATAATAAAATTATTGTTAAATTTTACAATTAAGGTAAAAAATGAAAATTAATTACTTATTTATAGTATAATTTATTTAAAAATATTACAATATCATAGTAACAATATTTATAGTAACATTTTCAATTACTTATTACAACATTTTTTAAAAAAGTATTACTTTAGCTATTTATAAGGTAACATTTAGGATAAATGTAATAGAAAAATGTTACTAAATCTAATAAATCCTGTAGTGATTATTAGTGTACCCTTCAATCAATAAGGTAAGGGGAATGAGGTTAAGCTCTTCTCATATTAATCTTCATAAACTCATGAGAGTTATATTAATCTTTTATTTATTTTGAATCATATATTATTTATTTACTTTCATTTAATTTTTTTTCATTTATTATCCTATTATATTTATTTAATTTGTTTCCAGCTTTATTTTATTTATTTTATCTCCAGTTATGCACAGGTTATGTTCCTTTATTTTATTTAATTTATCTTCAGTTATGCTCTAATTTTGTATATTTAATCTATCTTCAGTTATCCAGTGCTCCTGTTTATTAATTAATTTATCTCTAGTTACGTACTGATCATGTTCCTTTATTTTATTTAATTTATCTTCACAATTATGCTCTAATCTTGTCTATTTAATTTATCTTCAGTTATCCAGTGGTCGTGTTTATTTATTTTAATTAATTTATCTCTAGTTACGCATTGATCCTGTTTCTTTATTTTATTTAATTTATCTTATGCACCGATCCTGTTTATTTATTGTATTTAATCTCCAGTTACATACTAGTCCTGTTTATTTAATTGATTTAATTTTTCTCCAGTTATGTACTGAACTTGTTTATTTATTTTAGTTAATTTTCTCTAGTTATGCAATAGTTTTGTTTATTTATTTTATTTAATTTATTTTCAGTTATGCACTAGTCCTGTTTATTTATTTTATTTTATTTATCTTCTGTTTATTTATTTTATCTCTAGTTACGCACTGGTCCTGTTTATTTGATATATCTCCATTTACGCACCGGTCCTGTTTAATTTATATTTTTGTTATTATATTTATTTATAACATTCTAATCCTTATCTAGTTATTGATTTGAAGTTCTTACTTTGATTCTTATTTTAGCACTATTTTATATAAAAAATAAAGTAAAAATAAATATTGTTTTATTCAGTGAGCTTAGATAGAAGAAAATTACATGTACATTTTATCATTGTTTTATATTCTTTGTGTATAGTTTATACAATGACATGATTTGATAGTCATCACATTTTATTACATTTGAAAATATCCAAGAGTATGTCAGTTAAGTAAGAGTTAAGTCTGGTTTCAATAAGTTGAGATTAAACCAGTGTCAGAGTATTTGTATTTGGAAAGTCACAGTTTAGTACACTGCGGGATGAAAGGCAGGGACCATGGTGGGGTCTAAGGAAGTTTTACCAAGTAAGTGAATATCTGGATAGTTCAGAATAGCGCACTGGACTAGGATATTCATAGGCCAAACTTGGGACTATCCGATACATGCTCAGCATCACCAAGGTCAGGTAGTGAGTATATATCTCTTTTATGTGCCTATAAATGGCTAATATTTTCGAGAAAGAAATAATTATGATTGTACCAATGTTTTATGAGAAATACTCAACTACCTAATCACTTCCCAAAGTAACTTTTGATGTTCATAATGGATCATCAGAAGTAGAATATGGATCCATATGTCTGGTAAAACGAGATCAAGTTTTGTGGTTGTAGGTTCAATTCTAGGCCTCTAGTGTTTGTATTGTTTGTTAAGTTTATTAAGATTGATAGATACCTGTTGTATGAGTAGAAGAGGATCGTATCATTTGGTATCAAAGCCTGATTTTGGTTTGAATTTCTTTTATTATCTTATTTTTCTGTTATAAAAATAAAAATCTAAAAATCTAAAAATCTTTTACTATTTATGTTCGTGTGTTCTTCATTTTAAAAATTGAGTAATTCTGGATTTGATTTGTAGAAATTATTTGTTTTTGTTCCAATTAATTATTTTGGGTTTTGAAGGGCATTCTATTAATAAAATTGGGTTTGTTGATAGTGCACTCTCGCCTAGCGAGGCAAAAATCTCAAATCTCGCTCAGTGAGAGAATTCTAAGAGAGACTGCTACCACAACGAGCTAATATTTGCTCGCCTAGCAAGACGTCCGTTTCTGTAGTGGTTAGTTATTTTAATTCTTCTATTAGGACTGCAAAATTAAAAGAGAAAAAAAAATATATTGAAAGAAAAAGAAAAAAGTTAAAAGAGTCCAACATAGTTATATGCTCTAATATTTGTTATTTGTTAAATTGTTATCCCAATCACAACCTAGTCTTCGCGTTGTTATAATTAACTCTTTGGTAGTCTTTTTTATTATTTTGTGTCTTTCAAATTTTGAGAAAATTTTGTCTAAAATTTTGTGTTTTTTTAACCTTTTGAGTCAAGTTCTAGATTCCTAACATTTTTCACATTGTTTATTATTATTATTTTTTTTAAGTTACTAAAGTTCTTTACCGATCACTAAAGAAATTAAGTGGTAAAAAGCAAGACGGTAGGTTCAAAGAAAAATCCATAAGTGTGATACATTAATTGTTGAATCAATAAATGTCAAAACCCCGTGCACAAACCAAAAGACTTCAATTTTTGAACAATCTCATCTATAACCATATATAAAGGGGATTTCTTTTTTTGTGTTCAGATTTTAAAATATCAAGTTTATCCTTTAAATATAATAATTTATTAAATTTTTAATAATTGACTGTTACTTTTACAAGCTTTTTATACAACCAGCTATCTCTGCTTATTTTCTTCTTCTTCATTTATCAATGGTTATTCTATATGATATATTTCACTTTATTTCTAATAAATATAATTCTAGTTTATATATTAATTTAATAACATTACAATATTATCACCTACTAATATAATATCATGTATATTTAAAAAATTCATACACACAAGCGCGACAACATGTTTACGCTAGTTTTATATAACCATCTTGCTTTCCCTTTTGCCTAGAGCTCGGAAGTGTTGCCGGGAGAAAGTTAAATTGGTAATCTACCCACAAATTATATATATTAATTCGTGAAAAAACAAAAAAAAGCCTTGTTTTATTCTCGCCAGTATATTATTGTTTGCGTATTTCTAAGATAATGAGGACGATGCTTTTAAAATAATAAATGCTGCCTTGTGGCTAAGAAGTTAGTTAAATGCTACCTACCTACTAAAAACATATTTTTATTGTATACGTGTCAGGTGGGTATATTCTAAAATCACACTCACATACCTTACAAGATTCATAGGAGGCAAGCCCTATATATTCATCCACCACACTTCATTCTAATATAATTCATGCAACAATCTCATATATATATATATATATATATATATATATATATATATATATATATATATTTTGATTCTCATTAGGGTAAAGCTAAGTAACAATGATAGTTTTGAACGGATGTAATGTTGGGGGACACAGGTGAGAAGCACGCGTATAGTGCAATAGTCATTTGGAGAAGTACTTCTCTACCTTCTACTCGTATTTCGTAAAATTTTCATATGGTATATTTCACGAGTGTGTCACATGTACGATTATAGTCATAGTGTTATTTGAGAGATTATAGTTTTACATATATGATATAATTTTTATATATATAAAGAATTTGATACTATTTTTAACACAAAATGTTAAAGATGATATCAACCTTTATTTTTACGTAGCTAGCATTTGACTTTCACTCACACTTATTCGATAACAACAGAAAATAAGAAAACATGATAACCAAGTAAACACTTTGAAATAAGAAAAACGAGCAGAAAGGGAAGTGGCACTTTGATCCTGACCCCATCTTCTTAAAGATGACAGATAAATATATTTAAGCTACAGGTTTCCGTATAGGGTACAGTGTTTGTACTTATTATAGTAATAATCACTTAAAACTGTACCCTTTAATATATCTTTCTATATATGATAACTTTTGGGTTGCACTGCGTCACGACACAATGGCCGATTTAATTTAAGGAAAATATTTTTTACTATTAAATTTTAACATTTTTGATATTTTTTAAATAGTTCAGTATTTTTTATTTTTAATATTTTAAAATCATTTAAAATATGACACATGTTTTAAAAAAAAGTTGTTAAAAATTGTCAAAATTTAATAGTAAAAATATCATTTTCCTTAATTTAATTCAACAAAAAAATAGCTGATAGATTTGTTATCTGTAACATTGGTATTCCTAAAAATAAACGAGCAAATACCGATGGAGGATAGCAGAAAGTAAGAAAACATGATAAACAGGTAAATAGTATATGTATGAAGACTTTGAAATAAGAAAATCAACAGCTGAAAAGGAAAGGGACCTATTACCACTTTGATCCTCATGAACCCATCTTCTTAAAGATGACAGATAAATATTTAAGCTAAAGGTTATCATATAAGGTACACTATTTATACTTATTACAGTAACAATCACCTACTGTTGCACCCTTTCAATATATTCTTCTATGTATATATATGTTAACTCTTGGCCTGCACCGCGTAACAATAAAAAAGGACTGATTCGGATTACCTTACAACAGTTTTCCATTAACACTGGGAAGGATGCGATGCTGTGAGAATGTAGGGTTGAAGAAAGGACCATGGACTCCAGAAGAAGACAACAAGCTCCTCGACTACGTTCGGAACCATGGTCATGGAAAATGGCGTTCAGTGCCTGCCAAAGCGGGTAATAATACCACTTCTGTGTACCCTTTTTTTCTCAAACAATGAGTGTGCATGTTCTTGATATCGGGGAATCAAAGTTCTAATCCCAATTTTATGTGTTACATACATGTATGATTTATATGTAGGTCTTCAAAGATGTGGAAAGAGTTGCAGATTGAGGTGGATTAACTATCTCAAACCTGACATCAAACGAGGAAACTTCAGCGCCGAGGAAGACCGCACCATTATTCAACTTCATGCTCTCCTTGGAAACAAGTGACCTTTTGTTTCTTTTGGTTTTGGTTCTTTAGTATTGGAAAAATCAAATGGTTAATCATATATTTCTCATAAGCTAAACATGTTTCTGTATTGCACACACAGATGGTCAATCATAGCAGCTCACCTGCCCCAAAGAACAGACAATGAGATAAAGAACTATTGGAATACCAACATCAAGAAAAGACTCATCACAATGGGCTTAGATCCCATTTCCCACAAAACAATAAAACCCAACACGTTTGAAGCCTGCGGTGATGGCCATGACCAGTCCAAAGACACCATCAACATCTACCACATGGCTCAATGGGAAAGTGCTCGACTTGAAGCTGAAGCCAGAGGATCTATGGTGCAAGTTGGATCGGGATCCTCGCGTTCCTCTGGGCTAATTTTAAGCAAAATTCCAATCCAACCTTGTCTTTCATCACATTCAGTGTCAACCGAACCCAATACAGTGTATAACATGTATGCCCTGGTGCTTGCCCCAAATCATGATTTTCGGTCATCTGTATCCACTTTGAGCTTTCCCAGGTTTCCTGCAGTTTCTAATACTCCACAAATCACGAATAAAGAAAGTTCACTTTCATATAAGAGTGATAATAGTTTCATGGGAGCTAGTGGCCAAAGAAAAAAGGTAATGGAAAGTTGGGTATCAAACTTACAAGATGATGACATTATGGTGGCTGTGGAAGCATTTAGAACAGCAAGGTCTGACAGTATCGAAGAGCTGTTTAAAGAACCCACTTCCGTTTAGAAGGTCTCATATGACGATTTCTTTTAAAATATGTGTGATTCGTAGCTTCTTCTGTTTGGATGGGTTTTCAGTTTCATGTCAGGTTGGGTGTCAGTATGTGTCTCACCCACGTTATGCTTTCTGCTATCATGAAACAGATAATTATATTTTTGTTTTCTCATGTTCTGATGCTGTATTCTTGAGCATTCCTTGTGCTATAGATTTAGTTCCCTTCAGTTTTAAGGAGATGTATGTAATCTCTAATTCTAAGTTCATCTCTCTATTGTTTCACCCTTTAGATATGATTTTTAATCTTGCAATAGAAAAAAATATATTTTTGTTAACACAGTTTGTATTTGATGGATAGTATATGACATTTAAAATTATTATTATACAGGTATATACATTAATATATTATTATGGTCAGTATATGTATTATAATATATTGTATGTAAATTAATACGATGATTTTTTTACATTATATATTATTTCAGTAATTTGGATATTGGTTTCAGATTTTATACTAAAAAAATTAGATTAAAGAAAAACCCATAAAAAGTTATAATATTTTTTTTTTACAAGTAGTTTGTTTTTTCTTTAGTTTTCGTAATATTAAGATGATCAGATAAAGTTCTTTTTTTAAGAAGGATTAGACTAAAAGTTTAATTAATCTCACAAAATTGATGTATAAAATAAAATTTGTATTATTTATATATTATAAACTAGTTTTTTATTTTCTAGTTGATATTCGATTTGTTGAAAATCATTAAATGAAGTTCTCTGGTTTGTCGAAGCTCATCAGGCAAAGTTGTTTATTCACTGAAGCTCTTTAGACACAGTTCTTCAATCTTTCTTGCGAGTCCATTACTTCACAACGTTACTTGACCTTCTTTAGTTCATCTACGAAGCATGACAATGATGTGAACTATAGGAGGTTGGAAGGATCTTCATCGCAGAAGGAAAACTTGTAGAAACATGTCCATGGTGATTCAAAATCCTTAGTCACAAAACACAAAAAAACATGAAAAAAAGAACATTTTGAAAAATAAATTAGAAAATGGATGACGACTAACCAAAAGATAAGAGTAAAGATTCACAAATTGAGAAAAGATTATGAAGATAAGAACTACGATAAGAGTAGAGAACTCATAAGATTTTCAAAGTGAATTCACAAGGAGAATTTATATTTAATCTTTTAAAGGGATTTTACAAGATGGGTTGAATTTCTTTTATAAGGAGCATGATATAGTTTTGAATAGAAAAACACAAGTGCTTAGAAATATTTGGAAAGCAAAATACAAAAATTAAGAGCTTCTTTACTTCTTTCAGCCACGGGCTTGTGATTCTCCCTCAAAATCTTTCATGAAATGTTCTTCTTTATTCTTTCTTTTATCACGTTTCTTTTAATTTTTCTTGAAGTTTTTTTCTCTGCTTCTGAATTAGATACTCAATCATATTTACAGAATAAACTAAGCACCCTATACATATAATCATCATAACGTTGGAAGTCTAATAAAACCTTTTGGTTAAAATTGAACCACGTACTCACCCAAATTTTTTGAGAGATTTATCAAAACAAAGCTCAATAAAAAGAATAAACTTTTGACTATCTTTTATAAACTGTTGTGAAACCTTCTTGAAATACTGTTAAATGATAAATTGGTTTTATCTCACGCTAACCGGTCAACGTGAGATTTTAAAAAGATTTAGAGATGAAAGTTGAAAAACAAATTTAAAATCCCATTTTAAATCAAATCATATACATTTTTGAAATATGAAAATATATTTAAATATATATTATTGATATTTTAACACCACTCTTTTCTTTTATTACATCCCTCACTATTATTTATTTTTTCTTTCTTCTAAAAATATAAAAATTAATTTTTATTAAAAATATTTTACACATAAACAAATTGTAAAATAGTGAAAAAACATAAATATGTTAGTTGGATTAACTTTTGACTTCAAAATTTTCATTTCCGTTTCGAGAACCAACCATGCTAATCTACTGCAAGCATGATGTTTGGCCGTACACTGTTATACTGTACACGGTAAAGTGTGATGAATATTAGAAGTCCTTTTTCTGGAACTATTATTAATTTGGTATGGCCTTGTTCAGTCAAAATGCATTTTTATTGGTAAATAAAAGTAAACTATTTATCTTTACCATCTTATTTATCTAAGTGTTCCACTATTTTGTTTATTCTTTAATTTAAAAGTAAAAAGTTGGAGCTGGGAATTCCTTTTACTATTAATTTTAATATAAATTTTAACTTAATTTTATAAATCATTTTTAATAACAAATATAAATATAACATTTATATAAATAATAAATTTGATCTTAAGGAAGACACAATATTTCTCAATTTTGTAAAAAAATATTCGGACAAAATTGAAACAAATAGAGCCGGTACTAAATTGAAACAAATAAACATATATGGATACTAAATTGAAACAAATAGACATATATAGAGACTAAGTTGAAATCACTTGGGAGGTACCTTGTCACGTGACAATACCTTGTCACGTGTTACATCAAGCATTTGACACGTGACAATTTTAAAAAAAAATTCAATTTTTTTTTAAATTTAAAAAAATTAAAAAAACCAGAAGCTGACACGTGACAAGGTACTTAACGGTGTTTGCGAAAACTTAACGGAAAGTACTACATTGATGCATATTACAAATTTGGGTACGAAAACTTAACGGAAAGTGAACCCCCAACCTGACCTTTAACACCTCTGGCTCACCAGCAGATGCTACCAGTTGCGCTGCCAGTGGGAATCGAACCCCCAACCTGACCTTTAACACCTCTGGCACACCAGCAGATGCTACCAGTTCACAACTGGTAGCATCTTCTGGTGAGCCAGAGGTGTTAAAGGTCAGGTTGGGGGTTCGATTCCCACTGGCAACAACCCACCCAGTATGAATGGACGGAGAAGGGTGAGGGGTTGGGGTGCATTGGGCTGTAGTAACCTGACAGC
>Ga0209589_1010091_pt1 | contig 13901 bp, 5 predicted proteins | sample CowpeawhiteBW_FD_187525 | JGI IMG/M metagenome (GOLD analysis project Ga0209589, IMG submission 187525) | Root nodule microbial communities of legume samples collected from California USA - Cow pea white BW (SPAdes) (version 2) | ecosystem: Host-associated > Plants > Roots > Nodule | place: USA...
TTTTTTTTTTTTTTTTTGCTTAAAATAGTAGGTGTGAAGAATTTGTTAGCTACAATTATTTTTTATGATTGAGTGAATAAGAAATTAAAGAAAGGGTTGGTCCAAAGAATAAAGAAATTGATGATGAAAAATGAAAGAATAGAATGGTGAAAACATAAAAATATCAATACTATTACCATTACTACTATTAATACTACTACTACCATTCTAAATAACACTACTAATGTGTAACCACTATTGTTACTACTGCCATAACTATTGTTCATATTACCACGAGTTGAGTGTCACTACTACTACTATTATTATTATTATTATTATTATTATTATTATTATTATTATTATTATTATTATTAATGCCACAATTACCACTACTATCTTTATGGTGTTTAGAATATAATAAATTTAATATAATTTTCGTTTGCTATATGATCGATTAAATATCATAATATGTAGTTATTAAACTAATTCTTATGCTTAATTTTCAACAATTTGCCTTTAGCTTCAGCATTATAATTTTTTTTAGTAGTAATTTAAATTTGGTAAAAAATTGGACGATACAAGCCCCTCCGTATACTTCATCCTTATCTTAAATATAACATCACTAAATTAGTTAATAAAAAAATATTTTATTCAAACTAAAAATATGTTTTTAAATAATTCTAACTTAATATAATAACAATTAAATGCTATAATTTTTAAATACAATAATTTTTTTATTATTTTATGCAAATATGTGTTCGTGTCGGTGCATCATACTTCAAAATAAACCGGTATAATAATTATTTTTTCACAAATTATTTTAACAACTTAGTAATTAATTGCTATATTTAGTGAAAGTAGCTTGAAAGATAATTTTTCTTAATCTTAATAAAGTATCAATTATTTTTTTTTTTTGTGTATATAAAATCTTCTTAAAATTCGATAATAAAAAAAAATATTATAAACTAGTCTGAAAATAGTTTTAAAAACTATTACTGCAACACAAGTTTGTAATGATTTGGGATAAAAGGAAATACTAAATTTATTGATATTTAATTAATTAAGACTTCTCATTTTCTGTTTGCAGCACCCCTTCTGCCTTTAGTGGATTCTTCTTTTATTATGAAAATTTCCACCCTTTTGATATGATAATAGTAATAATAAATTATTATAAAATTCGATCCCGAATAAATAAGGTTAGCAAAATCCGGTTATGCAACCCATTGATGGACCCGTTCCCAGTCCCGGACCCGTTCCCGAAAGAGGTGGGTTAATGCTAAACCCTACATAACCCATTTTGAATTTCTGCTAAAGGTGCGGGGAATGCAATGCTCCAAAGTTGGCACTGTCCCTCTGAATCTGATCTACTATGAATCGTTTGAAGGCAATTGTTGCTAACCTCAGATTCCTCGACTCGCCAGTCACCACGAGACTCATTGCAACTCGGTCTATCCGAATCACTCAGAACCAGGTGACTCATTTCTCTCTTTACACTCCATCTCCCTTTTTTGATCATTCTCACGATTTTCCCTTTCCCAACCTCCATCGGAAGCTCTACTTTTCTTCCAAATCAAATCCCATTACCGAGCTTATTTTGACGAGCCATTGGTCCAAGGAGTTAGAGCACGAGTTAGAAAAATGCTACCCATCCCTGACCCATGAAACTGTTGTTTACATTTTAAAGCGGTTGGAAGCATATCCAGAAAAAGCATGGCGCTTTTTTGATTGGGTTAGTACCAATAAATGGTTTAGAGCAAGTTCTACAGTATATGGCTTAATTCTTAGGATCTTGGCCACTGAGGAGACGATAAAACAATTTTGGATTACTCTATGGACTATGAAGAGAAAAGGGTTTTATTTTTATGAAGAGATGTATTTTTCAAGTTTAGTCGCTTTTAAAAGGAAAAAGATGGACAGGGATTGCTCGTCTCTTACCCACTTCTATAATCGGAGTATACGGGAAGATGCAATGCGTAGAGTTGTTGCCAATGTTGTTGGCATCATTTCAGTGTCTAAATGGGGTGATGGTGTTAATGGTGAACTTGCAAAGGTTAAAATTCAGCTCTCCGATAATTTTGTAATAAGGGTTTTGAGAGAGCTTCGAAACACTCCTTTAAAGGCTTACGAGTTCTTTCGTTGGGTTGGTAGACAATCTGGTTATGTGCATAATACAATGACTTATAATGCACTTGCAAGAGTTCTGGCGAGGACAGATTCAATTGAGAAGTTTTGGAGTGTCATTGAGGAGATGAAGAGTGTGGGTCATGAATTGGATATTGATACTTACTTAAAGATATCAAGGATGCTTCAAAAGAATAGGATGATGGAAGATGCTGTCAAGCTTTATGAGCTAATGATGGATAGTTCATATAAGCCTTCTGTTAAGGATTGCAACTTTCTTTTGAAAAGTATCTCTGAAGGTGATAAGCCAAATTTGGATTTAGTTTTCAGGTTTTCTAAGAAATATGAGTCAACAGAGCATGCTCTCTCCAAGGCAATCTATGATGGGATCCACAGGTCTTTGACAAATTCTGGGAAGCTTGACGAAGCTGAGAATATTGTTAATCGTATGAGAAATGCTGGTCATGAACCTGATAACATCACATATGGCCAAGTGATTGTTGGACTTTGTAAGATGAGGAGGCTTGAAGAAGCATGTAAAGTGCTGGAGGAAATGGAATCTTGTGGTTGCATCCCTGATAATAATACTTGGACCCTATTGGTCCAAGGGCATTGTGCTGCGAATGAAGTAGACAGGGCCTTACTATGTTTACATAAGATGATTGCAAAGGGCTGCAATCTTGATGCTGCTGTTTTAGGTGTTCTGACAGACAGTTTTCTTGGTCAAAAGCGAATAGATGATGCATACAAGTTACTTGTAGAGGTTGCTACTAAACACGGTGCATCTCCGTCACACAGTACATATAAGAAACTGATTGTAAATCTATTGGAAATTGGGAAATTTGACGAGGCTCTTAACCTTCTTTGTTTGACTAGGAAACACAAATACACACCAATTATTGAACCCTTTGTGCAGTATATTTCTAATGTTGGGTCTGTTGAAGATGCTGTAAAATTCCTGAAGAGTAAGGGAAGTCCCCGGTCGTATTTGATCTACCTTCGTGTTTTTAAATCTTTGCTTGGAAAAGGTAGACTTTCTGACGCCAACGATCTATTGAGCAAAATACCCTCCTATATTAGTAAAAGCAAAGAAATCCGTGAACTCTTCAATTCAATGGAGAATTGCAAGGTGCACAGCCTCGGCGATATCAGCCAGTAACGTAAGCATTTAAGGAGGCTTCTACTTGCTATGTTCCTTTCTTTGTTCATTTAACAGAGATGGATATATACATGCTTGACAATTTATAGAATGAAAACCTTTTGAGGTAGAATCACTGTTTTAGCCTCCAAGATTAGTTCATTTTCTTACGTTCAATTGATATTTTTTTACCATGTAATGTTTTAACTCTTTAGTTATATTCAAATGTGTTTCGACTACGGCCTCCGAGTTGACTACAGAATTTGGAAAAAGAATAATGATCTTCTAATGTATATTAAGCTCTTCATTGTTGTAGTTGTTGTTTTGTTTAGAAGATTTCCATTGGCTAATGCTAACTTTAGCTCATTGTTCTTGTTAATGCTAACTTTAGCTCATTGTTTCTGTTTAGAAGATTTCCATTGTTTTTGTTAATTTTAGCTCATTGTTGTATTTAGGGCAATGATTTTTTTCTATCGTTGTACAATACATGTTTTGATGCTCTGGAATTTACTGCTGCAATTAAAAGATAGCTGGTTCCATAGGAGGTCTTGAATCAGTTAATTTAGAGAGGGAGAATAAAAGCTCATTTTGAGAGCAAGGACACTCTGATGAGCTTTGAGCTACAATAGTATTAAAGGAACCTAGTTGGCTGAAGAAATTGTACTCTGGGCTGTAGCTCCGTGATGTCTTTGAATGTTTAATCCAGTTATTAAATGTTTAATCTTTAAATTAATTTTGAAGGTTTTCCCCAATATTAACTATTATTTTTTGATGATGAATAATTCATATCAATATCATGATTAAAAAAATATTAAATTTACAATAATGCTTTAATAAGGTTTTGGATATTAAAAATTTGGGTCCATAATATCATTAATAATGGGTTAGTCTGACACGTTTTGATTAGCTTTATCTTTGGTCCACCAAAAATGGGCCGTGTCAAGTTGACTTGCTATTGAAAAATTATATATTTAAAGTATATTTAATCATATAAATATTTTTTAAGATTTTAATTGGATAAATTAAAATAATTATTATATTTACATATTAAATGTTAAATTATCTTATTATAACTAATAATTGAAATTTAATTTATAAGTGTCAATGATTTAAATTATAATAGTATTACATATTTAAATATATACAAAAATATAATATAGAAAATTTAATTTTCTATATTATATTTTTGATGATGAATAATTCATATAATATCATGATTAAAAAGTATTAAATTTACAATAATGGTTTAGTAAGGTTTTGGGTATTAAAAATTTAGGTTCATCATATTGTTAGTAAAGTTGGAGTGAGAAAATGAGTTAACCTAGTTTGTTTTGACCAGTTTCGCCCTTGGTCCACAAAAAATGTGGATCGGGTCAAGTTGGTCCGCCATTGAAAAACGGGTTAGAGACTACAACCCGTCACAAAGCAACCTAACTTGTTACTTTTTTTTTTTTTTGTAATTTTTATTTATAATATTTCTTTATATATATATTCTTATAAATAAATATTTAGAGTATATTTAATCATATAAATATTTTCTAAGCTTTTAATGGATCAATTAATATATTTAATTGGATAAATTAAAATAATTATTATATTTATATGTTAAATGTTAAATTACTCTATTATAATTAATAATTGGAACTTAATTTGTAAGTGTCAATTATTTAAATTATAATATTATTACATATTTACATATAAAAAAAATTAATATAGAAAATTTAATTTTTTACTTGTTTTTAAATTTAAAAAAATTAAAAAAAAAAAAATAAATAAAAAGGACTAGCAGGCCTGGACGGGTTGATCCACCAGTTTGACGGACTAGACAGGCCAAGTCAAAACTAGCATGACAGGTTGAAAACTCCAACCTGACCCGCTCTTTTATTAATGAGCTGGCGAGCCTAACCTACTTTGACACCCCTATAGTAAAGTTTATTTAAGGTCTTGTAGGTAAGACAATTGATTACCTTTACTACTACATTAACATTTAAATCAATTCAAGTTTATTTTTTTTAAGAAAATACCTTATGTGAAGAATTGAAAAAAAAACTTGAGAATATTTTTTTCAAAAATTAATGGTTAAATATGTTTTTAGTCCTTACACTATTACGCAGATCGGAAATAGTTCTTTCCTACAACTTTGAACTATTTTGATCCTCGTACTTTTAAGAGTGATGATTTTATTACTTGATTTTGGATGATGTTAAACCTTTATTCACCTGACAAACGACGTTCAACTTATACTTATGTATAATGACATGTGATTGTCACATGTTTAATTGTTTTTTTAAGTCAAATTTAAATTTTTTATAAATTCCTTTTTATCCTATCTTTTCTACTTCTTCCCTTGTCTCTTCGTCTTTCTATTCAATTTCTCCATATTTTTATCTCTCATTTTTTTTCCTTAATTCAAATTATCTCATTCACACATTCTTTCTCCTCGTATTCATTTATGTAGTAATACAAAATTTTATCTTTCTTTACGGGCATTTCAAAACTCCATTTCAAGTATATTTTTGAAATTAAAAATAGTAACAAGAGAACAAATAATGTTTTAAAATTAGAATAATTCTTACTATAGTTAATATACTTGCTTTATTTATTTGTACTTATTATGACTTCTAAGTTCTTTTTTCATATAAAGTTTAGGATAGTTGAATTTCCATTTTTTTAAAAACAAAAAGAAATATCCAATTCAAAGAACATATATAAATAGAGTTCTATAGTTAGTAAACCAGATTTTTATACTGACATGACATGAGATAGATACTCACAATTTTTATGAAATGAGTATTATATATCACTAATAATTTTAAATTTATAAAGCAAAAAAGAAAACAAAGGTTTCTCCAAAATTAATTATATATTTAAGTAATTTTTTGTTTAAATTATTTTTTTTATATTAAGATTGTAATTTTTTTATTATACTAAAAATAAATATGTAAATAGTTATTATATTAAACCCACTATAAATGGATCGAGTTTTATAAATAATGTGGCAAAGAGTTTAGTTTGGTGAATTTTAATTTGGAAAATGTTTTTTTTTTCAATTTATAATTTTTAATATATTATGTTCTAAATTGAAATTTAATATATTAAAAAAAACTAAAATCATTAAATTAAATAGTCGCTATTTATTGTAATTTAATCATATGAAATAAATATTTATTATGTATAATATACAGTAAAAATCCCAGTTAATTTTAACGAAGCAATTTGTTTATTTGTATAAATTTTATTTCATGAATCAACTAAAAACATAAAACGACTATTTTATGTTTATTCACTAATTAAACCACCATGGAAACCCATGACTTGGATTCATACCCCCAAAAACAAATTGCCCGTGGACAGTGCTTATTCCTTAAACCCTCTCTAACTCTAACCATCAGAGCCACACTACCCATTTCGGCGTTACGATGAACCGCGTGAAAGCAGTTGCCGCTTCTCTCAGGGTGCTCCAGTCTTCACTCGCTACCCGAGTTCTGGTGACTCGAAATCAGGTGACTCACTTCTCTCTCCATAATCCATTGCCCCATTTGGATTCGTCTCGTAATTTACAATTTCCCATAAGTCACAGCAAACTCTATTTTTCTACCAAGCCGAGCTCTATTGTGGACCTTGTTTTGACCAACGATTGGTCCAAAGCGTTAGAACTCAATTTAGAAAATAGTTGCCCGTCAATGACCCATGAAACCGTTATTTACGTCATAAAGCGGTTGGATAAAAATCCAGAAAAAGCTTCGTGCTTTTTCAATTGGGTCATTAAGAAAGACTGGTTTAGGTCAAGCCCTTCAGTGTTCAGCTTAATTGTTAGGATCTTGGCCACCAAGGATACTATGAAACTATTTTGGATTACTTTAAGGATGATGAAGGAACATGGATTTTATCTCAACGAAGAAACATATGTCACAATTTATGTTCGCTTTAAAAAGGAAAAGATGAACAGTGACGCCGTTGCTTTGACCCACTTTTATAATCGGATGCTAGAGGAGAATGCAATGCAAAGTGTTGTCACCAAGGTGGTCGGTATCATTTCAGTGTCTGAATGGGGTGAGGAGGTTATGGGTGAACTTGCAAAGCTTAAAATTCAGCTGTCGGATAATTTTGTAATAAGGGTTTTGAAAGAGCTTCGAAATACTCCTCTAAAGTCTTACAAGTTCTTTCATTGGGTTGGGACACAACCTGGTTATGAGCGTAATACTGTGACTTACAATGCAGTTGCAAGTGTTCTCGCGAGGAATGACTCAATTCAGGAGTTTTGGAGTGTCATTGAAGAGATGAAGAGTGTGGGTTATGCATTGGATATTGATACTTACATAAAGATATCGAGGCAGCTTCAAAAGAATAGGATGATGGAGGATGCTGTCAAGCTTTATGAGCATATGATGGATGGTTCATATAAGCCATTGGTTCAAGATTGCAGTCTCCTTTTGAAGAGCATATCTGCAAGTGATAAGCCAAATTTGGATTTAGTTTTCAGGGTTGTTAGGAAATATGAGTCGACAGGGCACACTCTCTCCAAGGCTATTTATGATGGAATCCACAGGTCTTTGACAGGTGCTGGGAAATTTGATGAAGCTGAAAATATTGTTAGGACTATGAGAAATGCTGGTCATGAGCCTGACAACATCACCTACAGTCAAGTGGTTTTTGGACTTTGCAAGATGAGGAGGTTTGAAGAAGCATTTAAAGTGCTGGAGGAGATGGAATCTTGTGGATGCATCCCTGATATTAAGACTTGGACCATTTTGATCCAAGGGCATTGTGATGCCAAGGAAATAGACAATGCTTTACTTTGTTTTTATAAGATGATTGAAAAAGGCTGCAATCCGGATGCTGATTTATTGGATGTTCTGGTTGACGGTTTTCTTAGTCAAAACAGAATAGAAGGTGCGTACGAGTTGCTTATAGTGATTAGTAGGAAGTGTCGTATATCTCCATGGCAAGCTACATATAAAAAACTGATTGAAAAGCTATTGGGAGTCATGAAGTTTGAGGAAGCACTTCAACTTCTTCGTTTGATGAAGACCCACAACTACCCTCCATATCATCTACCCTTTGTGCCTTATATTTCAAAGTTTGGGTCTGTGGAGGATGCTGAGGCATTCCTGAAGGCATTGAGTGTAAAAAGTTACCCATCGCATGCTGTTTACGTTCAGGTTTTTGAATCCTTATTCGAAGAGGGTAGACTCTCTGAGGCCAGGGATCTATTGTACAAGACTCCTCACCATATCCGTACACACAGTAAAATCTCTAAACTTTTTGGTTCATCTGAAAGGGACACTCAGACTCAGCTGCTGCCTGATCCCTAGAACTTCTCTCTCAGTAGGTATCTCGTCTTTCTTCAAAATTCAAATGATTGATACTATCAAGTTTGATCATTAGCTTGCAACACCACTGGACACAGGAAGTGATGTGAGGCTAAGCTTCATTTTTAAATTATAACAAATTTTCATCTTTGACCCGTAAAGTTATAAAATCAATGGCTATTTTTCAGAAGATTCTGCATTGTAGCTTTTAGTGTGTTTTTTTTTTTTCTAACGGAGATGGATGTACATGCTTGGCAATTCATAAGTTCCCTTTTCCCTATCACCTCTTAGGACAATCATTAGCCTCGAATCAAGGTAATTTTACTCTTACCAATTTGGTGTTTTTGTCAGAGAGTTGTGCCACTGAGAGGGTTATTTATAGATTGAATTAAGGTACAAGTCAAATGCTGATAGATGAGTGAAATTATAGTGCTCTTCGGATCTTAGAAAGGATGATAATATTTGCAGTCTCTCATTGGATTGAATAGGATGAACTATTTGACATGCTACTAGTCAAATTTAGAGATTCTCTCACATAATATATTAGTGCTTTGGGTTGGATTCTTCTATTTTTCTTAAGTCTTAACAAATGTTTATGACAGTTTGGCCACAACCAACTTTAGGAATGCTATTGCTACATATTTTTTCTTACTTTCAATATAGGAAATGATCTTCTTGTATTTTTCCATCTATTGTTTCTTTCATAGATGAAAGATTTGCCCCCTCTTAAAAGATGAGAGTTTATATAATACACAGTTATTGTTAAGCACCCTTTGAACCTCTTTTTATCAATTACTGAAACATTAATTCTAATCAAATAATTTTCAGTGTTGATAATTTAACCATTGGTGCATTCTTATTTGAATATTGCTTATTTTATGAATTCGAAGTGATATTTGAACTTGAAAAGTTTCTTTATGATCCTTGATGAAATTTCCATGGATTTAAGTAAAATATTATTATTTTAAGAAGAATATCATTTTGGTCCTTTTAAAATTATGAGTTCATTTTTTTTTTTACAAAACTAAATCGTGTTAAATTTAGTTTTGGTAAATGACTGTTATATCATGTTGCACTCCTTAAACAAGGATCTATGTGACAAACATAGTTATATGTAAACTATGAGTGATTTACTTTTAATTTTCTATAAGTAGTTAATTTTCAGTCTCTCAAAATTGAAAGGAAAAACATTAATAAAATTTGTTTTCAATTACCAAATACTGAAAACAGGACTTTTTCTTCATAAAAACAATATGATGTCTAAAATTACGTTCGAACTTGCTACTCTCCGTCCCACTATGAAAAGAAGCAAGATGCTTAAATTAGGTTTTATACTCAATCTTATTTATAAAGCAATGTTAAAAAAATCAATAAATATTATGTCTCAATATATTTCATACACCCATAAATGATATAAACTAGTAAAATAATAAGTAATTTAATATACATTTTAGTTTTATTGTCATGTAAGCAATTATTATTTTAACGAGTTGTTAGTCCACTACGAGAATCCACTACGAAAATAAAGATCATTTTAAACATTTGGTAAAAATGTGGATCATCTGCAACAAACACTACGAGATGATGAAAAAGGTATTTAAACCTAAAATAAAGTAGTTGAAGGATAAAAACTATAGAGGAATCAAACACATTTCATTTTAAATATTTGATTTTGTTTTTTAGATTTGTCACTAATTTAAGTTATCAACAACTTACTTTTATAAATACAACAAATGAAAATAAAAATAGAAACCTAAAAACGAATTAATGATATTAAAGAGGACAAAAATCATACTTAGCTCATTTTTGTTATAAATTTAGGACTCGAAGAATTCATTATCATACTCGATAAAATCGCACGAACTAACGTTAATTCGAGACGGAAATAAACTGTTGTTCACAGAAATTAGGATAATAAGACGAAACGCACTCTCAGTAACCAGAGAAAAAAAAAAAAAGAAAATAAAAAGAAAGAAAGAAGGAAATTGCATCTGCACCAGCATCAGCTTATCCCTTTCCATATGGCATATGTGAGGCCGTGGTTTCCACGACAGTAACACGACCATGAGCATGAACACGAACATGGAGTCGTGAAGAAAATGTTTTGTGAGTGCCATGAAGAAGAGGGCAGAGCTCCGACAACACGACCCCCAAGACTTGGAAGTTTTGAAAGCCGTTGCACAGGCCTGGTACAGCCACTCCGGCACTTCCAAGCCCATGAGTGAATTCGACGCTCATCGAAGGAATTTCAGAGGCAAGCCTTCAAGATTTAAGCTTCAAGCTTTGACCAACCCACCAACTTCTTCTAAAGACACTCATTGGGACTTTCAGCACTCACTCTGGGACTCCTATGAGCTTGTCACTGTCTCCAGAAGGATCGAGACAGGGTTAACTTTAGATAACCCTTTTCATGACTTATGTGGTTCCACTCCAATCCAACCCAAACGCAAGCCTGAGAGTAAGAATAGCCTCAGGAATCTCTTCAATCTTATGTCTTCTAGGCGCTTTAATGCCCCCAATATTCCACACCAAAACGATGCATGACTTTTATCTTCTTTTAAGTTTCATTTACTCTTCAATTTTATTCAATATATATGCCCCCTCCTATTCTCACAGATTTAGTTGTTTAAGTCAGAAGAAGTAAAGTTGGAATAAACAAAAAATAAACTATAGTATGCTATAGTTAAAATATGTTGTAGATAACTCGTGTTTATGCTTCATTATTAGTTCTTACATGGTAAAGTTCAATACTAATGTACTACAGGTATAAAACACTCAGGCAAACACAATAGCCTGCTGAGCAGGCATTTATTTCACAATCATACATAGTGATGATTTTGATGTATTATGTAGATTTTGTAGCAAACTAGGTTGTTGGTCATGTTCTCAAGGCCTGTAGGTCTTCCACTTCTGCAATTCAAATCGAGGTTTGTTCTTCCCGGGTTTGGACTGAACCCTTTCTTGGAACATGACTTCATCATCCTCAGTCTGATCATAATCTACCATCTCAGACCTCTCATTAGAATGTGAGTTGTGATGAGCGTTGTTGAAGGCCATGTGAGCATTGGGGTAGCGAGGGACATCAGTGAGAACACTCTGTGACCTGTGAACTTTTGATATGTGGGCGTGGTAGTCCTCTGAGCGCATCATTGTTTTCTGATGCTTTTTTTTTTTTTTTCTCACAAGAACAGGTATATAAGCACAACTACACAATTAATCTGCTATCACACACTGCAATTTATAGACAGAATGGCAGGTACAACAACCTCTGTTTATTCTTAAATTGATTGCTTTGAATCTAATTCCTTGGATATTTATCATCTCCAAAAGCAGGAAGCAGATTCTACTTCTATGTCAGATTCCTTTCCTCCAGGGAATCTAATTCCATGGCAAGCAAGTAAGGCACACACACTCTCACTTTTATTAGTTAAAATTCATTTGAAGTTACTAAATTCTGAACAAGGATTCATAACATAACACTGCATTAATAACATTTTTCATTTGGGAGAAAGAGTAGAGAGTTGGAGTCAAAATTACATAACCAAATGGTTAATAATATATCTTTCTGGTACTGTAATGAAAAGGAAAATAGATAATGGTTCTGATATTGGCCAGAATGACATGTGAATAATTGAAAATAGCTGCACCATAGAGAGACATATTTTTGGCCAAACAAGTAGAAAGTTATATAGAGATGGAAAAATTCCTTTCCAATTACTTTTTAATTTGGATGTCAGTTCACACTAATCTTTTAAAATTCTTGTCGACACTAACATATTCCATCATATAAGAACACTGTTTAGTCACACTTGGCGTCTCACTGTCATAAAGGAACGGCTATTTTGGTAGATGGAGGACACGACACAACACACACAAGTAAGAACAATACACCATTTTAATTTTATGGAAGGATTTTATGATTTTTCATATTAGTTAAGACACACCAGTTTGAATGTTTCTACATGGAGTACTTCATGGAGCATTGAAGTCTTCATTTAACATGACTACGTATCTTTCTCTTGCATATATGCAGCTATTGAAATTTCAAATTATGTGTGGGGTTTGTATTGATTGTATCAACTATCAAAAAGACAAATGTTAAGATGGCTACCAAAGCGCGAGTAAAATTTGCTCATCTGTTACCACCAAACAATGTTGATAAAGAGCTTCTACTTGAACTAGTATTGTTTCCTCTTGAATTTTGTACCAAAACAATTGATTACTACTTCAGATAATGATGATGGTTAATTTTTTTAATGTTGCTGAATTAAAATATGTTATAAATAGATTAGATTATAAAATTAATCTCTTTAAAGGCATGCTACGAAATTTTATTCTTAAAAAGGTTTTCTTACCCTACTTTTCAGATGATGCTAAACTAACATTATCAGTCTTAGCTTATTTGATTATTGGTTTATATATATATATATATATATATATATATATATATATATATATATATATATATATATATATATATATTAATTTTTATGACTCATGATCTTAAATTTTTATGTTTCCGTAGCATACTCCAATAATGAAGTTTAACAAGATCATGTATATGACCTCTCTATAACAGAGACTTAAATGTCTTAAAGTTCACTGTTGAAATTGAATCACTCGTTCCCTTATTAGAGCATCTTTAACGTAAGATTTTCTTTTCGGAGAACTTATATTTTCTTTATAGGTTCATTCATATCACATAAGATATAAGATCTCTCAAAGGTAGTATAACGTCCCAATTAATTAATGAGCGTAATTAAAGGAAGCGTCACATAATTATAATATAATAGCGCAGTTCTGGAGTTTAAACGTAAGACCTTACGAAATAAGGCACACCACGATGCCACAAGAGATAAAAGAGAATCATAAAAGTCTACTGGAACACTAGCATATAAAGACTGACTAATACATAGGCCATAGCCCTCAAGATATCCCAAGAACACTAAGCTGTAGAGTCTGCTCCCATCAATAGATTGATGATCATCGCAAAGATAGAAACACGACATACAAGGTAATCAACAAGAAAAGGGTAAGCTAGAGCCAAACAACATCTTTATCATACAATTAAACATACTTTTGCCATCCAATATCAATACCACATCCAATCATGTTAAGACTCTTCAATCAATACACTACGACTCGACTCATCCGGATACGTATAACTTAGTCGGACTCAGCAGACGCTTGCACTTGTGGTGGATACCTCTGCTCGACCCTAAGCTGCTCATCTCCGAGCTATGTGTTACAAGTGTTACGATGAATCAAATCTCCCTCACCACAAGGTTAGCCCTTAATGAATTACAGGCCTCCTGCTACTCTCACCACAGGAGTCAGTCCGCTCTAAGTGA
>Ga0209589_1010096_pt1 | contig 13896 bp, 5 predicted proteins | sample CowpeawhiteBW_FD_187525 | JGI IMG/M metagenome (GOLD analysis project Ga0209589, IMG submission 187525) | Root nodule microbial communities of legume samples collected from California USA - Cow pea white BW (SPAdes) (version 2) | ecosystem: Host-associated > Plants > Roots > Nodule | place: USA...
AAAAAAAAAAAAAAAAAAAAAAAAAAAAAACTAATGTTAAACCCTATCTTTTAGTTTATCACCTACGCATGCAAGATTTTGTTTAATTAAAACTTCACGACCAATTTTCTTGAAATCTATTTTACATGCAATTATCTCTGGATATCTGTGTGTTCCACAGAAAACATCTCCACAACGACATTGAAACCCTAATAACCCAATCTTCTTATTGCAACTCTTGCATCTCTTTCTCTCCTTCTCACTTGTTGCTGTAGAATTTGTGGCAGAAAGAGAAATTATGTCAACAATGGTAGAACTTTCACTCTCAGAAGTACATGATGATGATAACATCTCCGAATAAAAACTCTTGCTTCTCGTTTCATATTCTACACGCACAACCCTTTGATTTTGCGAGATAATCTTTATAACACTTTGAACAAAGGTTATTGCTACCAGCATAACCATGAAAGCTAAAACAATTAGCACAAGTGATGTAACCATGTTGTTTGCTTTAAGAAAAATACTTCGAAGATATATTGATATCACCACACAAATTTAAAGTCAAGAGAATGAAACAAAGTATGCAACAATACGGAGAAACTTGAATGATATTTATAACTCAAGAATGGTGACAACTTTCTAAATAAATCTAATCTGAATCATCATATCTTAATCAAATATAACTTTTATTAAATCAAATATTTTATTAACAACTTCGTAAGATTTATTTATTTTTTAATTGTTTTTAATATTTAATAAGATTCAATTTTTAATTTACTAAAAGTAGTATCTGGTATATTTAATTAAATTTAATAATTTATCATATTTAATATTTAATTTAGAATGTTAAATATCTAATTGAAAACCGTTAATTGTTATTTTATCAACTAAGAAGAAGTGTAGACATTTATTATGTAACTAAACATAACAAACCTTGCATAAATATAATAAAAATATTAACAATATAGAATAGATTGAAAATAAAAATTGTTCTTACACTATCGAGATAATACTTCGTAAAGGTTTTAGGACTTATAAAGAATTTCTCATTTGAAGGTAGTAGTCATCTTGTGAGTTCACATCCTACTTAAGGTGAAAAATAAGGATGTACTTGCAAAAGATACTCCAATGCTCAAGTTAACGTAGGGTTTTTCTTCAATAGCCAAATCTGCAGAATTAGCAATTCATGAAAAAGTGAGTGAATTACCTAGGTCCAAATGTATTTATACTAATATTCTAATGATTATTACTTGGCATCTCGTGTGGTTTTGACCTTATCATGGGTTTGAACAAAGTTATGGGCTTTGTGGACCTGATTCTTAAAGACCCAATTGTTCAGTGATCCTATTGAGTTTTAAACTTACTTTTACTAAGTTTTGTTTATGATATGAGGCTGCATACTTTTCAATCTGTCGGTAAGTACCCTGCCACAAGATATTCTATTACTCAGTTTATCCTAACGGAGTAGGTATGCACTTTTTTTAGGATTTTGTAGAGAACTAACTAGCAATAGACCTTGAGGGTATGTCAAAAAGACCTTCTTGTATGACTATTTTGTTGTAGTCTTGGGATTGACTTTGCTTGAAAGGGGTTGATAGGTACTCGGCCTAAAGTTCTGTTAGGGGTGATCATGGATTAGATTTTTAATGATCCAATCCACATCCATTTTGGCCAAATATGGCCACATTTGGGCTAGGGTCTGATCAGCCAAATTTCGGTCAGGGTTGACTCCACTAAATTTTGACTCGGCTGAATATGACCAATTTTCGATCACGACCGACTCAGCTAAATATAATCAAATTTTGTTTGGGACTTACTTGACCGAATACGGCTAAATTTGGGTTAGGGTCGACTCGACCAAATTTTGGTCATGGACATCTCAACTAAATTTTACCAAATTTAGGTCGGGTCTAACTCGCCTGAATACAACCAAATTTCGGTCGCGATCGATTCTATCGAATACGACCAAATTCGGGCCAAGACCAACTCGACCCAATTTCAACCAAGGCCAACACGACCGAATTTTGACTAGAGCCGACTCGACTGAATTTGGCCGAATTTCGATCATGGACGACTTAGTTGAATATGGCCAAATTTTGATCCAGACCGACTCATTTGAATACGGCCAAATTTCATCCTAAGCCGTTTCAGCCGAATACAGCCAAATTAGGGTCAGGACCGACTCGACCAATTCTTAATCAGGGCCAACTCCATTGAATTCGATCGAATTTTTTACTAGAGCCAACTAGGCTAAATACGACCAAATTTTTGTTGTCGTCGTCTCGGTCGAATACGGTCAAATTTTGTCTGGGTCTAGTCAGCCTAATGTAGTCAAATTTAGGTCGAGGTCAACTTGACCGAATACTTCCAAATTTTGTCCAAGACCAGTTGAGCCAAATTTCGATCGGGACCGACTTGACTAAATTCAACCAAATTTTGTATAGGGTTATGCCTACTCAGTCAAATATGACTAAATTTGGGTTAGCCGGTCTCGACCTTTAGCCTAACCTAACCAAAAATATAAAATAAAAATTCTGATTGGATATTTTGGATTATCCATTTTGAAAATCTAAATTTAAAGAATGGATATCCAATCCATAAAATATATAAAATGTAGATCATATTGAAATTCAAATCCAATAAAATGGATATTAAATAGATTGGATTTTTAATAAAATGGATATTAAATGGATTGGATCATCAAAATTAGATTTTTTGCCCATCCCTAAGTCCTGCCGAAGGCTAAAACCTAATCGAATACAAAAACAATTTTATGTTTAAAAATATATTTAAAATTAGACATAAAGTTAGTTAAATAGTATAAGTCTATATAAAATAAAGTAAAGGAGAAAAGAGTGTATAATTGAATGGAAAAATGAATAATTAAGTAAATTAGATAATACTTTAGTATTTTGATTATTTATTATATCACTTTATATGTTTTTTATTATGATTTTCACGATTTGTTTGACATATTTAATTTGTACAATTTCACATGTGAAAAGTATAATATGTTTCTTTGATATAGGTATAAAATTAAATAAAAAACATTGAAGGTAAATTATTGATACAACATCCTTTATATGAAAAAGGAATTCATGAACTTGTTGAATTTATATTTAATAGTTTTGAGGAAAGAATATTACATGTTGTCCACGGAGAAAATGTTACAATTTAGTCTTTTTGAATTCAAAGTAGCCATATATACGATAGCATCAACTTTGAGAAAAAAAATTATATTATATATAATCTCCACGAAGAATAACAAAGGAATATAATAAAAATGATAATAGAAAAACTTCTAATTATGGGATTCATAATATGTCATATAATCTTGAAAATGCTGTTAAAAAAAATAAGAAAACAAGTTATTAGTCCAAAAATAAAGTAAATGAAAAAAAACCAAATTTTATAATCCAGAGGATGTTGAATAAAGAATATATTATGGTTGTGAAAATTTCTTCAACTTATCCTTTATTATTCAATTATTAAATATATAAAATGTTTATTTAGTTTCAATGCAAAAAATCAATTCATATTTATTAACAAAACATATCCATAAGGAAATGAAGTTCCTTGATCTTATTCTGAAACTTAATAAATTATTTGTGAACTTAGACCGGATTAAACAAAACAAAATGTTTGTGTAAATGATTCGATTCTTTTCGAGGTAATTATTTGAAATCAACATTAAATATAACTTATTATATATAACTTATAATTTTTCTTGATATAAAGATTTGCATAACAAGTTGTCCAGAGAAAGTTGTGTTATTTTCCTTTAGCTTCAAGGTTTATAACAATTATATGTATAATCTAATATTGCTGGAGAAATGAGATGACACAAGTATAGGGCTTTTGATGAAGATAAAAAAATGAGACATCTAGTTGATTTTATTACCTCGAAGAATTTTGACTCGAAATATCTAACTTTTTGTGGTAGATTCATGCAATGTTGGACTTGACCAAACAAATGACGATTTTAATCCATTTAGAATACTTTAGTATTTTGATTATTTATTTTATAAATTTATATGTTTTTTATTATGATTTTCACGATTTGTTTGACATATTTAATTTGTACGATTTCACATGCGAAAAGTATAATATGTTTCTTTGATATAGGTATAAAATTAAATAAAAAACATTGAAGGTAAATTATTGATACAACATCCTTTATATGAAAAAGGAATTCTTGAACTTGTTGAATTTATATTTAATAGTTTGGAGAAAAGAAAATTACTTGTTGTCCACGGAGAAAATGTTACAATTTAGTCTCTTTGAATTTAAAGTAGCCATATATACGATAGCATCACCTTTGAGAAAAAAAATTATATTATATATAATCTCTACGAAGAATAACAAAGGAATATAATAAAAATGCTAATAGAAAAACTTCTAATTATGGGATTCATAATGTGTCATATAATCTTAGAAATGCTGTTAAAAAAAAAACAAGAGAACAAGTTATTAGTCCAAAAATAATGTAAATGAAAAAAAAAACAAATTTTATAATCTAGAGGATGTTGAATAAAGAATATATTATGGTTGTGAAAATTTCTTCAACTTATCATTTATTATTCAATTATTAAATATATAAAATGTTTATTTAGTTTCAATGCAAAAATTCAATTCATATTTATTAACGAAACATATCCACAAGGATATGAAGTTCCTTGATCTTATTATGAAACTTAACAAATTATTTGTGAACTTAGACTCGATTAAACAAAACAAAATATTTGTGTAAATGATTCGATTCTTTTCGAGGTAATTATTTGATATCAACATTAAATATAACTTATTATATATAACTTATAATTTTTCTTGATATAAAGATCTGCATAACAAGTTGTCCAGAGAAAGTTGTGTTATTTTCCTTTGGCTTCAGGGTTTATAACAATTATATGTATAATCTAATATTGCTGAAGAAATGAGATGACATAAGTATAGGGATTTTGATGAAGATGAAAAAATGAGACATCTAGTTGATTTTATTACCTCGAAGAATTTTGACTCGAAATATCTAACTTTTTATGGTAGATTCATGCAATGTTGGACTTGACCAACCAAATGACGATTTTAATCCATTTAGAATACTTTAGTATTTTGATTATTTATTATATAACTTTATATGATTTGACATATTTAATTTGTACGATTTCACATGTGAAAAGTATAATATGTTTCTTTTGATATAGGTATAAAATTAAATAAAAAACATTGAAGGTAAATTATTGATACAACATCATTTATATGAAAAATTACATGTTGTCCACGGAGAAAATGTTACAATTTAGTCTCTTTGAATTCAAAGTAGCCATATATACGAAAGCATCACCTTTGAGAAAAAAAATTATATTATATATAATCTCCACGAAGAATAACAAAGGAATATAATAAAAATGCTAATAGACAAACTTCTTATTATAGGATTCATAATATGTCATATAATCTTGGAAATGCTGTTAAAAAAAAATAAGAAAACAAGTTATTTGTCCAAAAATAATGTAAATGAAAAAAAAAACAAATTTTATAATCTATTAGAGGATATTGAATAAAGAATATATTATGGTTGTAAAAATTTCTTCAACTTATAATTTATTATTCAATTATTAAATATATAAAATGTTTATTTAGTTTCAATGCAAAAATTCAATTCATATTTATTAACAAAACATATCCACAAGGAAATGAAGTTCCCAAAAATTCAATTCATACTTTATTAACAAAACATATCCACAAGGAAATGAAGTTCCTTGATCTTATTCTGAAACTTAATAAATTTTTTGTGAACTTAGACTTGATTAAACAAAACAAATGTTTGTGTAAGTGATTCGATTCTTTTCGAGGTAATTATTTGAAATCAACATTATATATAACTTATTATATATAACTTGTAATATTTCTTGATATAAAGATTTGCATAACAAGTTGTCCAAAGAAAGTTGTGTTATTTCCCTTTAGCTTCAAAGTTTTTAACAATTATATGTATAATGTAATATTGTTGAAGAAATGAGGTGACACAAGTATAGGGTTTTTGATGAAGATGAAAAAATGAGACATCTAGTTAATTTTATTGCCTCGAAGAATTTTGACTCGGAATATCTAACTTTTTGTGGTAGATTCATGTAATGTTGGACTTGACCTAACAAGTGGCGATTTTAATCCATTTAGGAAAATGAGGAATTCATGTAGTGTGTGACTAGTTGTTTTAAGTTGTTTCAACTTGTCATCTTGGATGTGCATGAAAGATCCTTACCTTATGATGTCAACATTTATTCTAGATCCTAAAGCTTTTTGAAATGTACAACCTTTGATTGATGAATTGAAAGAACAATGGAAGAACGGTGTAGAAACATATGATGTGTCAATGGAAGAAACATTTATATTAAATGATCTATTTTGTGGACAATTATATGCATCTATAGGGATGAAGTACTAAAAGAAATTTTGCTTGTCCTTAGTGTAATCAGGATACATAACCTTTAAGTTTTTAAGTAAATTTTAAGATAATTTTGACACTTATTGATTTGATTTTAGTAAGTGTTTGTTAAATCCACCCAAATTTAATTTATTACGGAGTTTTAAGCATTAGAAGAGAGACCAAGTGGAAAAATAGAGAAATTAGATAAAAATCATCGAATTTTGCGAAAACTATGACTGATTGACTGTGTAGTAAAATTAAGGCTGAGCCACAAAGAGCAAACCCCTTAGGAGAAGAAACCTTAAGATCTAAACTTGCAGTTGAGCCATGAAGACTCCTTTTCAAAGAAGTTATCTCAAGAGCAAAGCATCAGAGGATGAGCCTAAGCCTGAGCCATGAAAGCAAACCCACACATAGAAAGGAAACCTCTACACTTGAACCACATGTGCACTATTGAGTACAACCCTAGACAGTCTATAAAAATAGAGTTGAATCTTTGTTTTAGAGATACATTGGGGATAGACTTTTTAGAGAGATTTTTAGGAACACTTTCTCTATACTTCTTGAATAACTTTAGAGAACGTAAGAGACATGGCTATTCAAAGCACTGTAATGTTTCCATCTATCACGAGGAGCTAAATCTCTCTTGTGTTGTGGTCATGATGTAACTCTTTGGAACTCTCTTTAATTGTTATTATTATATTTATTAAAGTATCATTTTATTTAGATGTTTGTAGATTAGTTTATACTCGTTGTTGGATGAACAAATCACTCATCTTATTTCATCGACTTGGGATTGAGTGGGAATTGGTTCCAAATTGTGGTCAAACTAATTATCCTTATGTTTTTAGATGCTAGGAATATATCTAAGGCTATAGTTGGAATGGACCTAAAGTAACTCATTCAAGCAGTCACAGAGGAATTATACTGAAGTTTGATGATCTTAGGTTGTAGTTGGAATGGACCTAAAGTTACATTTAAGAGTACTCCCAAGACATGAATAGTTGCATCTCTATAAACAATATTGGATTGGTACAAGAGAAGGACAAGGTGGTGAAATCTAATCTCAACACATCTTCATCGTATTGAAACCAATGCTTTTAGTTAAATCCATGAGCAAATAGTATCCATTGGACAAATATATGTTCAATCAAAATTTGTTTCTCCGGAGTACCAAAAGAAACAAAATATGTTGTAATATAAGAGAATTTATTCTCTTTCTTTGTCGATTTTTAATTATCTTGGAGATTTCATAATTCTTACTCTAAAACTTTTTGTTTATACGATAGTAATCTTTTTCGTTTCTGTTTCATCTTCCAATTTGGTTCTCTCCGAAATGTGTTTAGACACAATAGTTGACTAGACATCTAGGGGTAAAACACTGTTTCAGTATGGGCCGCAAGAGCAATACCAAATCAAGGCAAGCTCTGAATACTTGATATGACCTCAAAATAACCTAATTCAATACAATAATAATAACATGTATTCTTTTTACCCAAGGCTTTGCTACTTCGGGTCTTTTAACTAAAATGCATGAATCCTTAAATTAGTGCCTGCTTTACAGTCGCATTTGTTAATGATACATGTAAGTATGATGATATTGGGTTTGGATTGATTTCAGTAATAAAAAAAAATTAGATTTTGAATTTCTATCAAAAAATTAAAAATTGGTGTCATTATAATTACTGATCAATAAAAATATCTATAAAAATTTAGGAGAAGGAAAAACTTTTATTTATTTTTATGTTAAAAAGTCATTTATACCTGTTATTTAAAAAAAAGGAATAAAAAATGGGATTGTATTAACAATCGAAAAATGATCAAAAGAAAGAAAAATCCCTATTTGACCCTATTTGGAATTTGATCTAGAATATGAATTTTTTTGAGTATTACTAAAGGATCTATGGAGAAAAATATACAAAGTTTCTTTCTAACTGACTCTTTTTTAAATACAAAAATATTAATATAAAATTTATAAACAAGATAAGATTCAATTATGAATTTAGGATACTTACATTATATATTAGGATATTTACATTATATATTTAATAGATTCTAAATAGAATTCTTTAAAATTATTTTATTTTGATGTTTAGATATTGAAATCACTTCTTTTTTTTTTTATACAAATCCATTTTGACGCACTTCTCACACAATACAAACATTATTTTTCAAATCTTTATGGATATAACACTTGTTGTACTACATCTACATAGTATACTTGTTGGAAAATTGATTGCCTCTAGGCATCAACAAGTTAAGAAAACTAGTGTTAGAATTAGTTTGATTATTGTATTGTACAAATATATATATATATATATATATATATATATATATATATATATATATATATATATATATATATATATATATTCAAAGAAGAAGAAAAAATAGGTTATGTTCTTTGATCTTGTAATTGAAAGGACAACAAGGAAAAATAATAGCATGGCTAGGAAGCACAACCAACTCATGAAAAAACAGTGACAATAGTAAGAAGAAGTAGTTGACTCAAACTTAGATTTGCACTTTCTTACACCAGATCAAATGGCTGCAAAAAACTATCAAATAAGGCTGATAAGTGACTACACAAAACAGAAGGGATCATGTCACTTCTCTTGTATTGTGAAACTTGTTAAAGGCGTGGTGATGAAGCCAACGTTGTTCTCTTTATGAACTATGTGGAACTCTTGGAACTGATATTAATAATGAGGAAGCCATTTATCTTAAGTTATTCCCATTTTCACTCATTAGGAAGGATAAAACATGGTTTCAATCTCACCTTAACCAAGGCTAACCAATTGGGAAGATTTGGAGAAGAAGTTTTTATCTAGAGTTTTCCCTCCAACAAAATACATCAACGACAAATCTACAATTGCAACCTTCTCACAAGGAATTGATGAACCATTTTATGAAGCATGTAAGAGGTATAAATCTTAGCTAAGAAAATGTTACAATCATGGATTTGATGATATATCATAATTGAACATGTTTTACAATGGATTGAGACCTCAAACCAGAATGTTATTAAATGCTTCTGCAAGAGGAACTATAATTCTTAAAGATGCTAAGGAAGAAAACTATAGTCATTAAATCATTGGCAACCAATACCAAACTCAACATGATAGGAGTCAACCATCTAAAAAAGGAATTTTGGATTTGGGAACTTAAGATGCTATCTTTGCTTAAAATAAAATCATTTCACAACAAATGGAAGAGTTGAAAAAGTAGATGACAAAGTTGCAACTTGAGCCACTACCTTAGGGCTTAGCTCAACATGTGGCGAAATGCGATTTTTGTTCAGGTAATCATGAAAATGGTCACTACTCTATATCCAAAACTCAGAGAGAGAGAGAGAGAGAGAGGAGGAGGTGAACTATATGAATAACAACAAAATGTTAGAGAACTATTCCAACACTTGGAGATAATCAACAACCAAATTGGAGACAAGAAGTTGGAATTTTAAATAGACAATATGCACAACAACCTTACAAAGGACAAAAAAAAATCACCAACATGATAGTTTATAAAATTGAAGATGCCTTAGCTCAATTCATACATGTGTCAACTTCAAATTAGAATACCATAGAGGCATCCATGAGAAGCCTTGAGGTGCATATTGGCCAGATTGCAAAGCAACTAGCAAACTAGTAGGAGACTCAAATTTCAGCTAATACCAGAATTAATCAAAAGGAACAATGTAAGTCCATCATAACTAGACCAGGCACAATGATGGGTAAGGGGATTGGTGATAATTTAAGAGAACAACCCCCTTTTGGGGAATAAAATTTCCCTTTTGCGGAACCTCCCCTTTCGGGAGAGAAAGAGAAAGAAAAATAATTCTTATAGGAAGAAGGACACTTGACCTAAAAGTAGAGAAGGTAGATACACATTCTAAAGGTTGGAGGCATTCATATTTATTCTTTTTCTAGTGTTGAAAATGTAAAGGAGTAGCTAACTACCTTATTCATGGGATTGGATGTAATGTATTCTTAACTCTTTGTGAATTCCACTATTCAATATAATTCTTTTCCATCACTATTGTGTGCTATTCTTGGTTTAATTGCGCGATAATTATTAATTGCATATTTATGGGTATCTAATCATTGGACATAATATTAAAACCTAGACTAAAACTGACAAATAATTGATTGTGCATATAGACATAGAGTACATTAGTGTTTTTACTATTCAAGTTTAAACTTATCGCTAAAACATAAGGGCTTGTTACATAAAGTGTGAATGCTAGAGTAGGAATTAGAAGAATATTATTTGGTATTTTTGCTTTGAATTAGATCATGAAACCCAATCCTAGTGAAGTGTTTATCATATATTGTTGAACACCATATGTTTGATAAAAATACAAAAAAAAGTTTTATTTTTGCTTTTGTGAAATTTGTTGTCTAATTGAGTTGTGAATTACAAGAGTTGTCAAGTGTTGCAAAAGTCTCCTTGGAAATGATATGTGGACTTATCCACTTTATTACTTGTGCGATTTGGTACATTTGCCAATTTTATAATAGAGGATAACTATAAACTTGTAGCTCAACCATAATGGAAGTTGTAAGGAAGGAAGTGGTCAAATTGCTTGGGTAAGCCCCATGCAAGTGGTACCTAAGAAAGCTAGAATGATTGTGATTTGCACTGAAAATTATGAATTAATTCCCTCTAGAATTGTCACGAGTTGGAAAATGTGCATGGACTACAGAAAACTTAATCAAGCAATAAGAAATGATCATTTTTCACTTCCATTTTCGTGGATCAAATGTAGAGAGATTAACTGGTCAAGCATTTTATTGTTTCCTTGATTGATACTTTGGCTATAATCAAATAGTTCTAGATCCTCAAGATTAAGAGAAGACAACATTCACTTATCCTTTTTTATTTTGGCTTATAGGAAGATTCCTTTTGGACTATGTAATGCGCCAACAACCTTCCAAAGATGTATGCTAGCCATCTTTTCAAGCCTAATTCAAAAGAGCATTGAGGTATTTATGAATGATTTTTCTGTAATGTGCCTAGAAAACCTCAATACTTAAAGAGATGTGTGATGACTAATTGAGTGCTTAATTGGGAGAAATGACATTTCATGGTGAAGGAATGTATTGTATTAGGCCACAAAATTTATGAGAAGGGAATTGAAGTAGATCCAATAAAGGTGGAAGTATTTCCAAACTTCCTCAACCTACTAATGTGAAGAGGGTTAGAAGCTTTGTAGGTCACACTGTTGCAAAAATCACCTTTTATAACGACCTTTTGTACAGGTTATAATCCACCTGGTATAAAAGTGGCACAGTGAAGTGTAAATATTATAAGACTTTTTATACCGGTTCTAGTTATAACATGTATAGAAAGTGGGGCGGTGACATTTTTGTAATAAAATAAATTTTCTACCGGTTATAATTATAACTGATATAGAAAGTAGTTTCTTATTTTTTTTTTATTTGTAAACGCACAAACAAGGGGCTCTCAAAGTGTACTCTTTAAGGTTTTTCCTTTTCTATCATTCACCCATATGCGGGCCACCCAAACGAAGCACCCATTTCCATCGTTTGTCTTTCGTGCCAAGGTCGTCACCGCTATAACACCAATGGTCGAGACAGTCGTCAATGATATCGTTGGCACCGTTGGCGCAAACGTTGATGGGAATCACGATGCTAACCATGATAGCATATTTCTTCTTGGCGTTCTACTCCACGCCGTTGTTGTAGTCAATTCTGGCGTGTGCGGTCGGGCCACTATTGATTTTGGATAGAGTATTGACGATGAGGTCGTGGTGGAGATGCATTGGGTGGACATGAGGGAGGCAAAACCAACGTTCGTGGTTTTAGGGTATGTGGTTCTCTATGGTACCGATTTTATTATCATGCCATTATGTGGATACTTTTCATTATTATTCTATGTCCTAATCATTGTTTCCATGTTTTGTGCCTCATATACGACTAAGTGTATTAAGCGTGAAGATGGAGGGCGAACATAAATGATGCAGATAGGAACAAGATGAAGCAAAATGGAGAGAAGGATGAAACCTTTTTATACTGGTTGTGGGCTTAATCAATATAAAAAGTAGCACTTTTTGTACCAGTTTTAGAACTGGTATAAAAAGTGAATTTTTTTTATATCGTCTACATCTATACTTGTTTTGGAACCAGTATAAAAAGCCCCTTTTAACTAGTATAAAAAGGCTTTTGTGCACTAGTGTCATGCATTAATGTTTGTACAAGATTTCTTAAAGATTGCAAAGCCTTTGAGCAATTTACTAGTTGAGGATGTCAAATTCATGTTTCCAACTTGCTATTCTAAATGAAGATCTTAAGCTTCTTAAACAAAAAGAAAGGTTATAAGAAAGAATGAAACTAGGACTCCCTCTAGAAGCTCCAAGACTTCTACACTTGTCAACACTATGAGGAGGATAATAGATTAGTAGAAACATTCTATCCTACTAGCACAAGGAGCTTATGGAAAAGCTCCAAAGACTTGATCAAAATAACATGAAAAGTTGAGGAATATAGGCATGTCGCAACCGGGACCGCGACAGGACGACGAACCAAAAAAGAAAACGGGTTTAAAAAGAAGATTTGGAGTCGCCACCATAGTTATTCTGGAAAGCTATGGAAAACCATAACGAATAAGACAAGTCTGCGAAAAAAACCAGATTTTGGATCTGGGGGTCGGTTACGCGTAGGGAAGGTGTTAGCACCCTACAGCGCCCGCCCAAGGGCGGTACCTTTAATTAAAAATGCAAAGTTGATGTGGTTTTCAAAATATTAATATTCCCCGAAAATAATGAGACAAATAATACTAAAAAGAAACAAAAATATTTTTTTTTTGATTTTTTGGGCCCGACAAAGATTGACCTTGGTCCTACGTATTCTCATAAAAAATGAGAAATCAGGGTTACGTAGTTCTTTAAAGATACTTAGTTTTAAAAAAGTTGGTCTTTTTTATATTTTTGACATTTGAATTATTTGAAAAAATGGTGTCACACGACGCGAACGGTCGGACAGACACCAAAAGAAAAGAAAATTATTTTTGGTATTTTTGAAAATGAGTGTCACGCGGTGCGAGCGACCGGACAGACACAATAAAGTGAAAGAGAATATTTTTTCATTTTTTGGATTTTTTACTTTTGTAATTTTTAATAATTTTCAAATATTTGGTTTCCTAGGAATAAAAAAATAATAATAATGATAAATAAATAACGAAAATAAATAAATAGTAATAATAAAAGTAAATAAACAAATAAACAAATAAATAAATAAAAGGAAATAATTTAATTAAGAAGGGTGAAAGTGGGAAACAAAATATGAGGGTGTATGAGTGATTAATGGGAGGTACATGAAGTAAATGAGGTGTGTTTATTAAAGGTGGTGGTGCGGCTAGTAAAATATAAAATAAATTCAAAATGAGAGTAGAAAGTGTGTGCAGGGGTGCGGAATTAGTAATTGTGGAGGTGCGCGAGGAAGTAAAAATGCAGCAAAAGCCCAGCAAGC
>Ga0209589_1010098_pt1 | contig 13893 bp, 8 predicted proteins | sample CowpeawhiteBW_FD_187525 | JGI IMG/M metagenome (GOLD analysis project Ga0209589, IMG submission 187525) | Root nodule microbial communities of legume samples collected from California USA - Cow pea white BW (SPAdes) (version 2) | ecosystem: Host-associated > Plants > Roots > Nodule | place: USA...
TATATATATATATATATATATATATATATATATATATATATATATATATATATATATATATATATATATATTGCCAAACAAATGTGTGATCACAGTTACAAAAGTACTTTAAATACTAAAAATGACTTTCATATGTCCTACTTTTACCTTATACACTTTATGGTCCTGTGAAGTTATGGAATGGTTAACGCATTGGGGAATCAAACCCCACTTTCACCAATTTTAGTGAAGTTATTTCTCAACTTTTCATCATTTATTTTAATTTTAGTGAATCAAACCAAGGCATTGTAATCCTATTATCAAAGGTTTTCTCAATAAATGATGAGTTTTTATATTTTATAGAGGAATTACATGATTTTAGTTAGACAATCATAAGAAATTTGATATAATTCTTAATTTAAAATCTTAACATAAAAACTTTATTAGTCTTTCATCTTATACGGTATGATGTATAATTTTATCATTTTTATTTCATGTGATACTTAAACTCACACTTAAATTATTCTAAAAAATAAATAATGTTATTACAAAGTTGGATAAATTTATAAAATCTTATTACTTGATGTATTTTAACTTTTTAAATGTTTGATTTTAAATTTCAGTATCCAGTCTCAAAGATATTTACAATAAAATTTTCGACACTCAAGTTAATTCTTAAATGTGAAGATATTGTTTTCAAAGAGGTAATTTAATTTAGAACAATAACTAATACTTTTATCTTGAGACTCACCTATTTATACATGTACCATTAAAAAAGATATAAACATGAGTTAATAAGGATTTAGTACTTCCTTTCTTCGTAGAGTTGTTTAATTACATGTGTTCTAATGTTAATGGTACATTGATGAGATTTTCTATGTTTTAATGATAATGTTACACCGATGAGATTGTTTATGTGTGTTGGTTGTCATTGTTGAAAACTCTACCTATCTTGCCATGTATTATGGGAAAGCTAAAATAATTAGGATATTTTCTTAAATTCTCTTAACTAACATTAATTGGATTAAATTCATATAATGACTTAAAATTTTGTGTTGAGTTCGATAAATTAAGGGATGTAAATGTTAAGGAATCGAATATAATCTGTTAGGTTTTACAGAGGAGGTTTCACTGGGGAGAACAACACCAATGAGATCTGAGCCTAACCACATAAGACACTGACACCACTCTCAACCAAAAACCTTAAGGCAATGGGTTTATGGGCCTTGATCCTTATATGGTGCTCTACTTTCTCAATTCTGGTCAATGTGGGACTTAGACTCACACTTGGATTTCTAACCATCTCCCCCTCCAGCGGAAGCATTCCAACCACGAGTACTCATTTTCTGCCCTTTTCTGTACCGCCGTTATTCTTAACGGGTCACGTTTTACCTGGAACCCTTACCTGGGACCCTTGCCAGGAAGACTTTCGATACTAGGACCATACTGCACTCGTCTGAGCCGGTTTTTAACCATCGGCTCTGATACCACTTGTCAGGTTTTACAGAGGAGGTTTCACTGGGAGAACAACACCAATGAGATCTGAGCCTAACCACATAAGACACTGACACCACTCTCAACCCAAAACATTAAAGCAATGGAAATTTGATATTCATTCAATAGACTTATTATATTACACTTGAAATAATAGTATTAGAAACCTAATGCTTGTTGACCATTATTTCTCAAGTATTGCATGATGCATTTCATTATTATAAACTGTTTAGTGGTAAAATTTCTTATCATATTTTTTTCTCTCTTTTAAGTCTTTATTTTATTATTTCATAAATATTCTAATTGAAATTTACGTGTTAAAAGTGGAGAAAGACCACATTAATATTGAGATCATTATCACCTCACGCTTTGTTCTCTATAGTACTTAATCACTTATTGCAAGAGATTTTAGTTTCAAATTGAAGTAAGATATCATCATGTGTTGATTATATGGATTAGCAGCTCAACACGCAATAACTACCATTGCTTTTCTCTATTCATTTTTTCATGTTCACTACTCTTAATCACTACTCTTAATCAGTAGTAAATTTACATTTATAATAAACAATTTGACCAATAAATTCATCACATTTATTCTAATCTTAATTTCATCTAAACACCAAAATATAATTATTAATTACTATATCGTGTCACTAAACTTTACCTAATTCCATTCAAAAGCTCAAATCATATATATATATATATAAGTTGGCACTTGTTGTGCGGAGGATGGTGACGTAAATTTGCACAAATTTGTCGTTAATTTTCCAAAATGTTGTGTTTCTTTGATGCTACAAAGTATACGTTTAATTCTTGTATCAGTGTTCGTAGTTTGGTTTGATAAAAATAAGATGTACAACATGGATGATTCACTTCTGAAAACATTCTTTCTAGAAACTCTTCGGATTTTGTTTTGGACATTATTCAGGTAATTTCAAACACATTATCAGTTATTTTGAACTCAACAAAGTATTTAACTATAGAGAGTTTTTCTTAAAAAAAGAAGAAGACAAATATGGAAACTTCCATAAGCACGGAATTGATATTGCTTTTGCTTTAGTTCTATGCTTATTTTTGATGTACTAGTTACATGCTCTTTTTATCTAGTTTGTTGCTTTGTTTGTAGCTTCCTTCTAGGAAGGAAATTTCTGTAGAAAATGTCTGGACAATGACATTTACCTCTTTACAAGAAAAATGAAGGAGTTATTTCAATTAATTTGATAAACTAAACCTTTTTAGTACATTATCATTTCCCTTCTTGTGAGTTTATTCATCAACCTACCTAAATTTCACTAACTGATAAACATGCCCAGATTAAGGGGTTTTTCTTTTAAAATAAAGAACAATTTTGATCAAATTTTGATATTAATTGGAGTTTTCTTTGACCATTTTAAACACACAATTCAAGAATCAATATAGTATATTTTAAATAAACAAGTTATTTATATATTGTCCAAATCTCAACCCAAATCATTGATATACAACACCCATATAAACATTTCTTAATTTTCTTTATAATAATTACTGGTTTTACATTTATAATTAATTTTTATTAAAAGGATGTAAAGAAAAAATATTTCATATCTTGAAGTAAAATGGAGTGAGTAGTTAAGAAGAAGGAAGGAAAAATGATGATGTGTGGTTTTTGTTTCACAAACCATTGAGTGAGAAGGAGACAAAACACTAATATGGCCGGCACACTTGAAAGAACAAAGTCCCATGTTGTGTGAAACAAGAAACGCGCGTGAACTCAATCCAAATCCATCCTTAATAAATAAAAAAAGAGAAGAAAAAAGTGCACAAGGAAGAAAGAGGACATTTGTCCTAACCATTGTGAATTGATCTTCTTGGACCAAACTCTCAACCGCCTGAACTATCTTCCCAACCTCATCTTTCTCTCATCTTCAAACAAAAATCTTTGCTTTCTCAAATTTTCACCATTTTTCTTTCTCGATTCTTCGCCCTTTCTCTGAAAAAGAGAGAGAAAATCATGGTCCAGTTTTGAAGGTGGTAAAACACAGAAATAAAACATGGGTTCTGCTTCAAGAGTTGGCAGTAGCAGCTACGATTACTCCTTCAAGGTTCTTTTGATCGGAGATTCCGCTGTTGGCAAGAGTAGTCTTCTCCTCAGCTTCATCTCCAATTCTAACAACTCTATCCATGATCTCTCCCCCACCATTGGTACTGTCTTTCTTTTGTTTCTGTTCTGTGAATTTGGTTACTTTTTGCTTTCTTGCTTCCGATAATGGAACAAGGTGGCACAGGATCGTGCTTTGTTCTTGCAAATTCAACACCTTTATCAAGACTTCCGTCAAACAATGATGAGGGTCTCTTTGTTGAAAAGTTTTCATTTAAAGTGCCATGCATTCTTGTGGAAAGTGTTTACGGAGTCAAGTCAGCTTTCTTTCAGTTTTCAGATATATTTTGTGGACCTTTTTGGTGGTTTATATTTTACTCTAATTTGTGGTTCCTTTTTATTTTTTATATTCGTATCTTCTTGTTGGACCATTTGCCAATTTTTGATTCTGTGGATTTGGACTGACTTGTGCCGGAGAAAAACTTTGTTAATCCATTTTGCGAACAACTTTTCTGAATTGTGAAAACAAATCTCTTATATGGTCTGCCCAGAATTGAAATTGGACTTGGTCATGTCTTTGAGAGGGTCTGATTTGTTTTTAACCCATTCTGGGAACATCTTTTCTCACAAGGTGTGCAAGATTTTATTTTCATTACATTTCAAGATTCTGTGATTCACGATTTTGTGAGGGAAATTTTCTTCCCAAAATCTTGAAAAACAATGTGGCATTTTTTTTTATTATTACAAAAAGTGGTATCAATTACATACTGAACTGTTGGTTCTTGAATCATTTAAGGTGTGGATTTCAAGATAAAGTTTTTCACAGTTGCTGGTAAGAGATTGAAGCTCACTATTTGGGACACAGGTAACAGATTTATAGTTTTCAATCATATTTTTTGCGGAGGATTTTCCTTTTACTACCCCAGTTTTCTACTCACTGTGAACATTGTTGTAATGATAATATTGGTTATCACGTGGTTAAGAATTAGATCCTCAAGTTTGTGTTATTGAAACCTTGCAAGGGTGAGTTGTTGCCAACGGATTATAACTTTTATTCATTGTTTGCAGCTGGTCAAGAGAGGTTTGGAACAGTAATAAGTTCTTATTACAGAGGTGCACATGGAATCATTCTTGGTATTCTATCTATATCTATGTTCTTGAAAATAATGCTTGTACTTGCATGAATATTTGCTGCTAGTTATGCTTTTTAAGATTTTGCCTTTAGTGTCTGCATAACCTTTTCTTTTTTCCTTCTATTTTCTTTTTAGTCTATGATGTGACACGACGCGAGACATTTACAAATCTCATCGATATATGGGCAAAAGAAGTTGAGCTTTATTCTACTAATCATGACAGCATCAAAATTCTTGTTGGCAATAAAGTGGATAAGGTAAAAGACTGAAACCATAGAGCTTATGCTATCTTTTTTCTCATACTATCTGATTTAGAAGTAATAGTTTGTTTTGGAATTGGAATAGAACTTCAATTTGTTCCTGAGTATTATTCTCTTGCATTTCATTGTTTGGATTTTGAAGACTGAGTTGTGTTATTTTTCAGGAGAGTGAAAGAGCTGTAAGCAAAGAAGAGGGAATGGCTCTTGCACAGCAACATAGATGCTTGTTCCTAGAATGTAGTGCTAAAACTAGAGAAAATGTTCAGCAATGCTTTAATGATCTCTCATTGAAGGTATATATATAATCATATCTGATATTGAATCTCTTTCTCTCTGTTCTTCATGTAATTCCTTAAACTTTTAACAACTTGTGACTTGCTAAATTCTTTGTTCTTATTCCATTTAACATTTGCAGATATTAGATGTGCCAGGTTTAAGGGAAAAAGGGTCTCTTGCAGTGAGAAGGCAAAATCAAAAACACCTGTATGAGACATCTCAAAGAGGTGGATGCTGTTCTTAGTAAATATGCAGCACCATGAATGTTTGATAGATTTTTCAATAGGGATACTATAGTTACTAGCAGGTTTTTTGTATCATATCAATTGTCACATTCAGATAGTTTGGATGATCACATGCTCCATTTTATTTCTTTCATAACTTTCACAAGAGGATGCTTGAGATGGATTGCCTTCTCATTATGTTTTGGCCTCTGTAGAACAAATTATATGGTAGCCAAGATGATCACTGAGCTTTTCAATATATTGTGTCTTTTTTTTTACTTTTCTGTTATAAATGTTTGGAAACACCTATGCTATTGTACATCTAGTGTAAATATATCTTCTTCTGTGAATGTACTAGGATTGGTTTGAGATTTGGTTAGGTTAGGTTGGGATATTCAGCAAAATTACGTGTATTTTTTATTTGGATGAGAACATGTTTTGTATTAATATCGTATCATATATTTGCATTTGCATTCAAACCTCAAAAAGCATTGATAATTGATGTCTTGGTTTATTCTACAATTTCTTCTTAATAGCTTTTACTTCTTGTCAAGTGAAAGTGTTATCATGGCATAGTATGAAATTAATCGAAGGCTTTTTCTTTATGCACCAATATAATTCCTAACTGCACTATCATTTTACCCTTCGTAAAGTGACTTCTTCTGGATTACTTGTTCTGGAAATCAGAACATGACTTCTGGAATTTCTGAAATATGATTTTTGGAATAGGATTTCTGTAACAAAACTTTTTGGAACATGCTTTTTGAAATAGATAAAATGTATTTTAAAATGAGTTTTCTTAAATAAAATTTATAGAATAAGTTTTTCAAAATATGAATGATTCCTTGTGGAATGAGCTTTATGGAACAAATTTGTGTTTAAAAAATTATACTATAATTTTTATTTTTTGACTTTTATTATTCACTTTTTCACGTGTGGATTAGTATGAGTCATTGATTTATGTGATACATTAATCAATGATTCATATTAAATTTATTAAATTATTAAATTATGTCAAAAAATAAGAAATGAAAGTAAAAAAAAATAAAAATCATGGTATCATTGTCCTGTATGTTTTTCTTTCTCCTCTGGAAGAGTATAACAATGATGGAGAACGAAGGTACACTTGGAGGCAACGACAACACTGATGTGGTGCAACAAGGAAGGTATTTAATCTTTTTGCTATTTATACGGGGTGCAAGTAGTAATAATTGGGTGTAGAAAGAAAAACTCTCGTGTTGAATTGGGCCATTGAGAGATAGGGAGCCGAATCCAAATCCCTTGAAATGGTGTTGTTCCTCAAATTATAAAAATAATAATTAATATTTTGTACCCAATTTTTAACCTTAGTTTTTCTTTTACAAAGTATGTTTTCACTATAAAGGAATAAAATACTTAACATTAGTTAGAAAAATATGTTTGTTGGTAGTTTAGTTTATCTAAATTGTAAAATGTATAATGATGAATATATATAATAAAATGAGATGACATATATTAATAGCGTTAATACTATTTTAATTAATAATTTTTTGAAAGCACTTTCATTAATAACTAAAAGACCTCTAATTTTTTTTTTCTGCTAATTTATTTCAATTTTTAGTTTTATTATGTGACATTTTTACTTTCTTGCCTATAAGTTAATTAGTTTCTTTTGGACAGGATTCAAACCCTACCACTTGTGATCTCATATGTATAAAAGAAAAATCAGGTAGAAACATATTTAATTTATAACTATTGGAGAAAACTATCAATGAAGATGATACATCAATAAAAAATGTAAACAAAAAGAATAAGACGTGAAGACGTTGAAATGTTATCACTTTACGTGCACGTTGGGATGTTATGATACGTACTATCTTTTTGTATTTAGTAACATATCAAATATGTATTTAGTTTTTGTTTGGATAGGGATATAGGTTTTTGAACCACTATTCCACTCAACTTCCACTCCTACTTTATCCAAAACATCCCTTCTAACACTATTCTTCTACTGAAATTTATCAGTAGTTACACAATTATGTAAGAGAAAAAAAAATTATGATAAAAAATAAAACAATACCGTGCTTTTAATACATTTTAATTAATAATATAGAGTATGTTACGAGATATTATAAATTTAACAACCCAAACCAAACTGTAAAGTATATTTAGATTATAATTGTATTTTCAAATATATACATTAATACATTATGTACACATACATAAATATATAAACTATCTTGGTAAAAATACGATCACAATAAACAAATGGATGAGCTAACGTTTTAACTAAATGTATAACATGAATAATTTAAAGAAATATTTATTAAACATTTACATCATAAGAAATTGAATGGTTTTAAAGATCTGATATAAAGTTCGGACATTAGTAAATTAGTAAATTTTCAACATTAATGTTTTTTTTTTAATGAAAAGACATATTTGGCCGGCTGTTATATTTGAAATTAACAGAACCTCTCGGACTTTTCTTCCTTTCATGTTTAGCAGTTGATAAGTTCAAAGCTATTTAAACTGTTAGGGTGTTGTTCTTGAAAGCCAACACATCCAAAGCAAGAGACTGTGGTGGCATTTCAATGGCTTCAGGTTTTGTTGCTCCTCAACTCAAACTTGCTATATGTGCAATTCTGGTGCTACCATTCTTAGTCACAACAGCCACTGCTGCTGATATATTCCTTGATTGGCACGTTTCCACCGACTTCAATTTAAAGCCTGTTTCTTCTGATCAACCAGTGAGGATTATAAATAACTTTCACCTATTCATATTTTTTATTTGTCTTAGCCATGCATTGTTCAGTAATACTATTGTTCATATATTTTGCAGGTAATAACAATCAATGGCATGTTCCCGGGACCCCTTATAAACGCAACAACAAATGATTATATTCATGTCAATGTTTTCAATGGTTTAGATGATCCCTTGCTGTTTACGTGGTATTCTATACACACTTAAAAAAACATATTTAACTCGATAATCAATTGTTCTTACTAATTACCATTTCCAAGGTTCATATATTTTCATTTTGGTGTAGGAATGGCATACACCAAAGGTTAGATTCATGGCAAGATGGAGTTTCTGGCACAAACTGCCCCATTCCACCTGGTTGGAATTGGACTTATGATTTCCAAGTGAAAGACCAGATTGGCACATTCTCTTATTTTCCTTCCATCAATTTCCTTAAAGCTGGTGGAGGGTATGGTCCAATTCGAGTCAACAATCGACCTGTGATAAGTGTTCCTTTTCCAAAACCAGAGGCAGAATTTGATCTTCTGATTGGAGACTGGTACAGCACCAGCTACAAGGTAACTCCCTGCTTTCTTGCCTTGTGACTATCGATGATACTCACTTTTAAACATTGACATTATTATGCCTTTAGCAATTCCATGCAATGATACTTCATTTTCTGATCTTTAATTTACTGATAGCTACTTATTTTGTATTGCTATTTCTGAATATTATTTCAACCAGGATATTAGGTACAGGTTGTCTGCTGCTGAGGCTCTTCCTCCTGATTGGATGCTAATAAACGGCAAAGGACCGTATATGAACAATTTTTCTGTGTCATATGAGTCTATCAATGTTACACAAGGTAAGAACTGAATAAGAGAAATGCTGGTGACTCACTTTATGATTTTATCATGTCAAATAACTTAACTGCTTCAGGATGATGTGTCTCAGGAAAAACATATCTGCTTAGGATATCAAACGTAGGGACAACTTGGAGCTTCAATTTCAGGATTCAAAATCATCAAATGGTTTTGGTTGAAACTGAAGGCTCTTATGTGAATCAAATAGAGTTGGAGTCTCTTGATGTTCATGTAGGTCAATCCTATTCAGTTCTTGTCACAGCAAACCAAGATGCTGCTGATTACTACATAGTGGCCTCTCCTAAAATGAGTAATGCCACAGATAATAGCACTCTCGTTGGCGTTGCTGCGCTTCATTATCACAACTCTACCACACCAGCCAAGGGGTCTCTCCCAAGTGGTCCAGATCCTTTTGATCTGCAATTCTCCATCAACCAAGCAAAATCCATCAGGTAAATGCAGGCCACAAATGGTGCTCTGTGTAGTGAACCTCAAATTTCTTGTGTTTGTTTCTTTGCTTTCTTATTGTCAACATTAAACAGTTTTGAGCAGTTTTGAAAACTTAGATCATAGAGTCAATGTTTAGAACACATGCAAGCATTCACATTGTGGGTTTATTTGATCAATCGAAGGTGGAACCTGACCACTGGAGCTGCAAGGCCTAACCCTCAGGGAACGTTCAATGTTTCAAATGTGACAATATCCGAGACTTTCATTCTAAACGCGTCTATAGCAACTATTGATGGGTTATCTCGCTACACTGTCAACAACGTGTCTTACTTGACCCCAGATACTCCATTGAAGCTAGCTGATTACTTTTCCAATGGAACTGGAGTATATGAACTCGATGCTTTTTCTAAGAACAGTTCAAATGCCAAGGCCGTGCGCGGAGTTTTTGTTGCCAGTGCATTGCACAAAGGGTGGACGGAGATAGTGCTGAAAAACAGTTTAGACATGATTGATACTTGGCATTTAGATGGATATAGCTTCTTTGTGGTTGGGTAAGTAATCCGCTTCATTTGAAGGATTTTACTAGAAAATCAATCAGGTTCCTTGTAGAAAAGTATGAATTGCAACATTTGACATGTTATTAGAAGCTAAGTTTATGGTGAGAGCAGCATCAGCATTAAAATTTCGATTTGATAAACAATAAATATTTGCTTTCAGAATGGGTGAACGAGAATGGATTCCAGAATCACGTTCAACTTATAATCTGTATGATCCTGTGGGTCGGTCCAGTGTGCAAGTGTACCCTGGAGGGTGGAGTGCAGTGTATGTGTACCCTGACAACCCAGGAATGTGGAATCTGAGATCACAGAACTTGCAAAGCTGGTATTTGGGTGAAGAGCTCTATGTGAGGGTTTATGATGCTGATCCCAACCCTGCCAAAGAGAAGCCTCCTCCACCAAATCGTCTTTTATGTGGTTAGTGCATCTTCATAACTATTTTCTACTGTTCTTTACCCTTCTTTACGAACTTTGTTTTCTGAATGATGATTTTGAAAGGTTGTGATATTATGGTATTGATACTTTTGAATGTTGATAGGCAAGTATGAACCTCCTGCTCCAACCCCTGCTCCCTCGGTGTCCCCAACACCAAGTGCTCCATCATCCAATGCATGTAATCTGCATAAAACAAGGTATTAACGCAGTTTGTGTTGTTACACCATTTATGCTGTTGTCTGTTATAAACTAACACATGTTCTTTCTGTAACTTGTCTGCAATACGAATAATAGGTATCTGATTGCTATGATCACCGCTGTCATATGTTTCTTCTATATTGGTCTTCATTAATTGAGATGGTGCACCATTTGCTAAGGAGATTGGAGATACGAAGCAAAAATTTCCGACTGTATTTTTATTTTTCCTTCTAAATTGGTCCATCATGAATGAAATGTATAGAAAAAGTCCTGCATATCTTAAAATATTTTAGTTATAGATTACTTTTGGACTATAGATTTCAACAGTGCCAAAAAATTAAAATTAAAATAGATGGTATATGAACTGCTTACAATTTAATTTTTTTTTTCGGTACTTAAAAAGTTTATTTGGATGAAACAATTTAAATTTCTCAAATATTAACTTTTTTATTTGGATAAAGTAATTTAATTTTTTTTTAAGACAACATTTTATTTTAAAAATATTTAAATAACTCAGTTCTATTTTTCAATCCGGAATGATTTAGCTTGACCAATAATATGGGATGACTTGTCTTAATATTTTCTTTGACTCGTCTTGATTTTTTATTTGAATTAGTTTGATTTTCGGCATGCGCAAAATCAACTTGACCTTTGATATGTGTCAAATTGTCTTAACCTTGGGCATGCACTGAATTGGCTTCAGCTTCGGCCTGTGTAAACTTGTCCTGACCTTCATTGATTCACCTCGACCTCTAGTCCATGTTGAATTTTCTAGACAATCAACCTGTTTTGACCTTTGGCTTTGATTGACTTGTTTCGATCTTCAATGTGAGTCAATTCATCTCGAACTTCGGTCAAAGCGAATCAATCTCACTTCCAGTCTAGATCGACTTTATTGGGTTTTTAACCTGAGTCGATTCGTCTCGAACTTCGTGAGTAGAGATGAAAAAAATACTTATGTCTATGGATAAATTTCACAATAGATAGTTAGTACTTGCCTAGCGGGTATTTTAATACTCGTTTATAAACAAATCGAGTGCGAGTATCATACTATCTGTACCCGTGAGTAACCATTACCTCCAAAAAATTAAATTTAAACTTAAATGTATATTTTTTAATTTAAATTTAATTCAAATTCAAATTTAATTTACATGTTTTTTTTTTTGTAATTTTATTTAGATTTTATTTTAAAATTTATAAAATATTACTCTCGGGTATTTTTTAAATGAGTATCTAGCATATAACATAATAAGTAACAAATTGAATTTTTGGTTGTGGTGTAGGCATTATTCGTGCTCAATCCGACTTCTTATCATTTCTATTTGTAAATGGAGTTAGAATGAAATGAATGAAATGAAATTTCAGATTTCTTATATTTTTAAAATATTTAAAATTCTTTATTCATTTAAAATCCCTTTCAAAATTTCTTAAATTTCAATTTATTTTGAATTACTTTATCTTATTTTAGTGTTAAAAAATTTAAATTATTTAAATAAATAATATATACTTCTAAATTACTTTCTCCAAACACAATATTAAAATTAATTTTCATATTTCTATATTTTCTTATAATTTAATTTTCTAAAGTTTGGTTTAATGCTACTTTACAGAAATAATTTAATTGATATATAATCGAATAAATTTATTTCACAATTTGGATCTCTTGGGAGTGGCTAATTTTAAAATATCTTAAAAAATACTTGAAGAAAGATGGTTTAAGAAGTTATTTTAAAAACATAAAAATCGTTGAGGCATTTGAACCGTTGAGGCCTAAGTCTTGAAAGGTAATGACTGATAATAGTCACATCGAAAGTAAGAAACTGTGGTGACATTTCAATGGCTTCAGGTTTTGTTGCTCCTCAACTCAAACTTGCTATATGTGCAATTCTGGTGCTACCATTCTTAATCACAACAGCCACTGCTGCTGATATATTGCTTGATTGGCACGTTTCCACTGACTTCAATTTAAAGCATGTTTCTAATGATCAACCTGTGGGGATTATGAATACCTTTCATCTGTTCATCTTTTTATTTGTCTTACTCATGCATTCTTCAATACTATTGTTGCTCGTATATTTTGCAGGTAATAACAATCAATGGCATGTTCCCGGGACTCCTTATAAATGCAACAACAAAAGATGTTATTTATGTCAATGTTTTCAATCATTTGGATGATCCCTTGCTGTTTACATGGTACATATTATGTTAGTTTTATTATTGTGGGAGGCATTGGAATGTACAAATTTTTATTGGAATTGACGGCGGGTTGGAATATTTACTGTGGGATAGTTGGAGAGATTTATGAGTTGTTCCCATTAAGGAAAATGAAAAGTAAAACATCATTGGTATACGTTGATGGAAAATTTACCCAAGTCCCGGATTGAACAAGGTATGCTAGAGAACAATGAGGGTTCACTAAAGAATAACAAAAGGAATTAGATGTATTGCGGCTAAAAGACTTGAAAACAAAATATTATTTATTTCAAGTCATCGATAAATCTATTTTGAAAACCATTCTCAAAAAGGATATCTGGAATTCAATGAGCTAGTAACATCAAGCTCTTTGTGAATTTTAAGAGAAGAATCCAATATGATGAGTAAAATTTTGCAAAAATCATTTCAAGAACATAACTAAAAGTTTCAAAAGGATCAAAAAGTTGATAAAAACTTTAAAAAGAATTGAAAAAGTTTAAGAAAATAATATTCAACAAAAGAAAACTAAGTAAAGAAAGTGTAAAAATAAGTAATTCAAGAAGTTAATGAAAATGAAGAGTTTAAAAAAATTAGGAAAAGTGAGAAAATAGATTTCAAGAAAAAGATTTTAAAAACTTTAGGAGAAGAATTCAATATGATAAGTAAATTTTGCAAAAACCATTTCAAGAACATAATTCAAGATTTGAAAAGGATCAAGAAGTTGATAAAAACTTTAAACGGAATTGAAAAAGTTTAAGAAAATAAAATTCAAGAAAAGAAAATTAAGTAAAGAAAGTGTAAAAATAAGTAATTCAAGAAGTTAATGAAAATGAAGAGTTTCAAAAATTAGGAAAAGTGAGAAAATAAATTTCAAGAAAAAGATTTTAAAAACTTTAAGAAAAGAGCTCAATATGATGAGTAAAATTTTGCAAAAACCATTTCAAGAACATAATTAAAGATTTGAAAAAGATCAAGAAGTTGATAAAAACTTTAAAAAGAATTGAAAAAGTTTAAGAAAATAAAATTCAAGAA
>Ga0209589_1010100_pt1 | contig 13892 bp, 7 predicted proteins | sample CowpeawhiteBW_FD_187525 | JGI IMG/M metagenome (GOLD analysis project Ga0209589, IMG submission 187525) | Root nodule microbial communities of legume samples collected from California USA - Cow pea white BW (SPAdes) (version 2) | ecosystem: Host-associated > Plants > Roots > Nodule | place: USA...
AAAAAATGTATAAAATTAAATATATATATATATATATATATATATATATATATATATTATATTGAATCTATGTTTTATTATTTTTATAAAAGAAATAAAAAGATGTCCAATTTAATTCTCATCATAACATCTAGTGCTCTTTTTATCCTTTGGTAACGAGTTATATATATTAATTATTAAAATAATATTTTACTATTTTAAAGACAAGAAAGAATTATTTTTTGTAGACTAATATAGGAAGAGAAAATAATGAAACAAATAAGATTACAAATAATAAATTTGTGTTTATCTTTATTCTTATTAAAAAAACAGAAACAGATGAAAGAGATGAGTGTAATGTGATAAAAGAAATAAGAAACTCAAAGGACAATAAATAAGAAAACAAAAAATAGTTTAATAATTTCTTTTTATTATTATATTGAATTTTATTTTATTATTTTTATAAAAGAAATAAAAGATGTCTTCCGATGCTCCTTCTATCCTCTGGTTACGGGTTACTTACCTTCTCATTTCTTTACAAATTATATTCTAAATTTAATTTCAAGTAATTTTCACTACAATAAGAAAATTCTCTATTAATAACCGGTTTTAGTAACAAAAATGAATAATCACAATAAATATCAATTTATAAAATAAAAAATTATTAATTATTAAAATAAACACTATTATGAATATCAAATTATAATTAATAAACGACTTAATTAACTAAAATTAACAAAAATTAAGATATAATGGAACACTAAAACTAAACGAAGACTAAATTAAATAACCAAAAATTACACCATACCTCTTTTACCGAGTAGGCAACTAAGACACAATCACCAATTCTCATTTTAGACAACACTAAACTTTGCAATCTGAGTAATAAGATAATTTAGTAGTTAGATGAAAGGGAAGAAATAAAATTAGTATGATAAATTTAGAAAATAGGGCAAGAGAGATTGCAAGTTGAATTTTTCCATTAAAAAAAAAGTTCAATTTTTCCATTAAAAGAAAAACTAACGTCAATAAAAAAATCATAATGAAGCAGCATCTCGCCACTGACGCTAGCAAACAACTTACGGAAAAAATTGGACTCTTTCATCAGTTTCACGTTGCTCTGAAGGTAACCTTCCTTCTTCCTTTCTCTGACTCTTCGTTTGACCTAATTGTGGTGGCGAGTGAATGTAGGGACATGCAATGAAGATCAAGGGAAGTTTGAGTGCTGCTCAGAAATTTACTGTTGTAGAGTGAAAAAAATGGTGTAGGGAGATCGTGCTATACATGCTAAATATTTAATTTATTTTTTTCATTTTTTTTCGGTCTAACACTTACATCAATAAAAAAAATACTTTTTAACAGAAGTTTAGTCCACAAAAACATTTAATGTATTTAATTAATATTATTAATTTGATATTTAGAACATGTGTGGGATGATGAACAGCCAAAAAATTTATATTCACTTTAAAACTATAAAATTATTTTTCATTTATGTTTTCTACGTGCTAACAATCCAACTAACACTGTTGAACCGAATTTGGGAGTGCGGATTTATTTTTTGAATGTGTTCCATTTCACTGATTTGAAGGGATAAATTAGGGTTGATTTGAGGGATTAAAAAATTATTTCATCCACGATAAAAGTAGAGATTAACGAGTATCAGTAGTCGGTTTACTATATTGCCCTTGCGTTTGTTTGTTTCCAAGTAGTGCTTCCTCTGCCAATATTCTTCCTCTGCCAAGATTCCTGAAAGATTCCTGAGCAGATTCTTCCTCCATTGACGAAGCTCAATTTAAAATGCTACAAGCACTGGTGGTTGTTTGGTTGTTTGTGAACCAGAAGCTTGTTTGTGAATGTGAAGGTCATCCGTGAGAGGTGAGTTATGGTGTGTGATTGTTGAGTGCGGAGGGGAAAGAAGATGAGGTTGTTTGGGGTGTGGTGGTGGTCGTGAGAGGTGTTGCGGTGGTGTCGTGAGTGGTGTTGGAGGTGTTGCAGGGGTTGTGTTTGCGGACGGCTTTGGGATGGCACCGGTGTAGATGGATGACACCGATGTTGTGTTTTTGAGAGAGAGGGATGGCACCGGTTACGTAACCGGTGCCTTGTTTTCACAGGAGCGACACTGGTGTCATGGTTATAACTCTTTTTTTTTTTTACTTTTTTTAAATTTTTTAAACTTCTTTTTTAACTTCTTTTTAAACTTTTTTTAAACTTTATATAAATTTTGTTTAAAATTTTGATTGTTTAACTTTCTTTTAAAATTTAATTGTATAATTTTTTTACATTCATAAAAAATTAATTTTTTTATTTTAAAATTTTATACAATTTGAATATTTTTTAATTCGTATTAATTAGTTATAATTATTTTTATAACATCAAATTACAAAATCATTCTCTTTTTCCATCAAGGGTATTTCGGTAACTTTCTAATTCTATCTATTTTTAAATTTATTTTATCTATCACATCAATCAAATCATTTTATTAACTTTCATAAAACTTATCTCCAAATCCACTCACTTTACCCTCTAAATCCACTCACAAAAAACACAAAAATTCATCCACCAAAATCTACACAAATTCATCTTCACACTCTCCCTCATATCCAACCCCCCAAAGGAACACACCCTTAAAGAGGATGGATTAATCCATCCATCCCCCAAATAAGCACTCGTATATCCCTTTAAATCATTGAAAGTGAACGAGGTGGATGACCAAAATCCGCGCTCTCAAATCTAATCCAATAGTGCAATTCCTTCATGCGAACACTGCGTAAAGTCCGTTTAGCCGATTCTATAATTTTTAATTTAGTATTGTTGTAGACTTAGTTTGGTCAACTCTAATAGTGTTTCATTTTAATCCACACTATTTTTTGACAGTTGATGACCAATCATTAGTATAATGTGGTTAGAAAAGGTTTCTACGCCGATTCCGAACTCATTGTAGACACAGTTAACATAAAAAGTAGAGCTGTTACAATGGGTTGGAATCTGCGAGTTAATCTAGTTTATCATAGGTTCAGATCGAGTTGAGTTGAAACTTTTTTACAAATTTTAATACAGGTTGATTTTTGACTTGGTTCACCTAGAACCTGATTCACCCGGGTTGAACCCGTGGTGAGCCAGATTGGCTCACTAACCCGCAAATAAAAGGTCACACAAGTGTTTTATGTTAAGTTGGACTTTGCATTTGGGTCAGGCTAAGTCGTTTTTTTTAGCAATACATAGATAATTTTATATTTTTGTGATTTTGCTTTTTATTTAGATTGTATTAAAGTTTATTTAGATTTTAATTAGAATTATAATTTAGTTTTGACTGAAAAAAAATAAAAAAATATTGTATTTTTTTAATTAAGTGAGCCCGTGAGCCAACCCGTTTAACCCACCAATCCATGATGGGTCAGACCGGGTTCAAACTTTTTTGGTTCGTTAACAAGGTTGTTGGGTTAAATTAGCTCACTAAATGATCAATCGTTAATGGATCGAATCGGATTAGACTAAATTACTTGATTTGACAGCTCTAATAAAAAGATTTTAAAGCCTCTAACGATTCTGAATCTACTATAAAAAATTTATATGCTAGACACATTCTAGATCCGTCACAAAATTTCGTAATAATATGTTTCTATGCCATGTGAACAACTCATCTAAAAGCAACAATCAATTACAACTACGGTTTCGAAAACACAAGAATATTTTTTTTCATTGAAAAGTGTGCTCGTACTCAAGTTGACGAAGAAATTATTGTACATATTGTTGCAAGAGTGAATAAAAATGTAATATTGGGTTTGACAAAGTTTTCCAAGTATATTTTACTTGTAATTTTGATTTTTTTTTTCATGAAGTATTTCTTTCAAAGACGGAAGTAATTATGTAAATTTGTTGTATTGATCTATCCATTCATTACCTAAAGTTAGTTGAATCAAAGAATAACAAAATTTTTAGGACATATTCTTACACAAAAGCACATGAGCAAAAGAGTATGCTTCAACATCACAGTTCATATTTTAAAGTCGTTGACTATTATCGAATTAACAACGTTTAAAACACGCTTGACAAAATATGTAATACAAAATATGTTCTTCAAATTTCATTAAGATGCGATGTTATCCCATTTTTAAACTATTTAATCAACTCATCTTTATTTCATTGTCAAATGTCCAAAATATTTTGAAGAATGATGAACAAGCCAATTGCATATTTGATTGGAACATGAGAGTGAATGTCGTTAAAGGTGCAGCAAATGTTTTATTCTACATGCATTAGGATGAACTCATATCTAAAAGCAACATTAGCTATAATTTACACACTCTCTTATGTCGAGGTATATTCATTTTGTATGTAGGATAAGAAATTAGTGGATGGTCCATTAACGATGATAGACTCTAATTTGGTTCTGATACCATATTAGAAGTAAGTTTTTAAGTTTAATTCAATTCTACAAAATCAGCTTGTAAGGTAAGGATTGCACCCTCTTATATATTGTGAATTGACCTTATTTCTAGTCAATTTGAAACTTCCAACATTCCAAAATAACAAAATTGATTATGCAACTGTGAACAACATCGTTGGAAATGATTGAAACGGGATTCTTCAGGTTTGAGAATTGTACTTTGCAAAGTTATTTGGATTTTAGGCACAAAGAAAACATCGGAAAACACAAGGGATAGTTGATGAAGAAGGTATTGTTCTATGACACATTGTTTCAAGAGTGAACAAAAAAAAGTAATATTATGTTTGACAAAGTTTTCCTGTTATATATATTTTTAAAATTTTTAAAATGTGATATTAAATATAATCTTTTAATTTATTTTATTATAAATATTTTATTTAAACTTTTATAGGGAGTTTTAAGACATAATTATTGCGTCAGAATGTTTTATATGATACCGTAAATAATTTATATTATCAACAAATCTATATTATTTGTTGAAGTAATACAAAATTATTATATGACTGATTTTTATATGACAGTCTAAATAATTTGCGTTATGAATAAATATATATTATTTATTAAAATAATATTATTTTAAGAAATAAAAGTAATAGTAAAATATACTTTTCTAAAAAAAATAAATGTGTACAAGAGTGAATATGTTTTTTTTTCTAATAATATTATTTTAAGAAATAATAGTAAAAGTAAAATATATTTTTTAAAATAAAATAAATGAGTAAAAAAAGTAAATTATCCTCGACACGAAAAAAAATGAGTAAAAAGATAAATTAACAACTAAAAAATTAATATTTAAAACATTTATCAATAAAATAAATATAAATAATAAAATAATTTTTTAGTATCTTCTTTCTTCCTTATTTCTCCCCTAAAACAGAAACACAACACCACCCCTCTCTCTCTCTTAGCTTATCTGCAACCCAACTTCTCCCAATCTCTCTTCTCTGTTTGCTGCCATCTCACAGTCTCAATATTTTATGTTCAGATTTTGGAAGAACCAACCCAACAGGACCCTCAGCAGCCTCATCCCACGACTCCCATTATCCTAGGTAGGTTTCATCTTTAAATTGGGTTCAATTCCAGCTAGAATTCACTAGCTAACCTTTGAATTATGGGTTTGATCGTGTTATTCTTCATTCTCCCTGTCTTGATGATGGATCCTCTTAGGTTAAACTGAAAGTTCTGCTCCCTTGTTATTCACTTGACTCCACCAAACTAATTCTTGGCAAAAAGGTAAGGGAAGCTAACCTCTTACTCTAATTTCGTAAAGGATTCGTTGATTAGGGTTAGAATTGCATGATTTGTGTGTTGTTTGATGAATCTGAACACTTGTGTGTGATGAATTGTGAGTGTGGCATGAATTGTGTGGTTTGCATGTGAAAATAGTTTAACATTCTGATGATTTCGCCCAGGCGAGCAACTCTCGCCTGAGCGAAAATACCAGAAGCTCACCCCTGATGTTGCGCGAGGTCTCGCCTAGGCGAGCTGGTTTCGCCTGAGCGAGAGTCAATCTCGTCTAGGCGAGACAGCTTAGCTTGAGCGAGAATTCGCTCAGATTTTGGGGTACTCTCTGTTTGGAGGCTCGCCCAAGCGAGAGTGACTCGCTTAAGCGAAACAACTCTCTAGCTTAGGCGAGATCTTCTAGCTTGAGCGAGATTCACTGCAGAGTTTAAGTTCCTTCCCTGTTTTGACTAAATGATGTTGCGTTCAGTGAATTGGTGTGATTATGGCTTATTTGGTATGTGATTTTATGCATGATAGTCAGTGTGATGATAATTGAGTGAAATTTGTATGTACGAGAATGTGTTGGAGTTAGGATTTCAAGGGAAATTCTAAGGAAAGTGGTTTTAAAAAATGTAAGGACATGAGGACTCATATTGGTGGCATCCTGACTCTCCTAATAACCATTAAGACTCATATAGAGTATAATGGATTATGTCGGGAGGAGTAGCAGGAGGTTCTAGTCTATGGACCCGATCTGTCATAGACGTGAAGGAGACTTACCTTGGGAGTGGTTGGTTGGGTGAATACCCCTTGTGCCTAAAACTCTGCAGAGTTTGGAAACCGTCATAAGTGCAAGCCACCGAGAGCTCCAATGTCACTTACATAATTCGGATATTGAGTCTAGAACGATGATGTTGTGTCATGATTGTGGTGATTTGGATGATTCTGATAATTGTGTGATCGACCCTGATTGATGTTTAACTATTAAATTGCATGATTTCTTCTTATTTAAGTTAGCTTACCCTTCTTGCATATGTTTGTTCTGTGTGTACTTCTATTCTTGCAATGATCGTCTTTACTGAATGGCGTGAGCAGTTAAAGGAGCAGGTGAGGATACACCCCTCCTGGACAGAAGTTGAGTGGTGTTTGGACGCTTCCAGCGGTAGTTGCCACCTTTAGTTCTGCTTAGATGTTTTTGGGTGTTTTGTAACTCCTTTTCTTAGTATAGGCTGTATGTATAGACAATATATGTATAGTTATTTTGAGGATGACTGTATTGTTACCTTATACTGACTTATTACTATCATCTGCTTTTAAATTATCACAATTTAATATTTTGTTTTATAGCATAAAAATTATTAAAACGGAATGTTACATTCTTCTTATATTATAATAGATATATAACTCGTAAATTCATATTTAGTTTTATTATTACTATGGATCAAATATTTTTTTAATGAAAACAAAATAATATTTATGAAGAAGACTCAAAACCTAACATCTAACATGTAGAACAAAAAAGTGAAATGGCTTTTGTGGACGAAGGATTCAGCCCCTGCAACACAAAGAGTAAACGAAACTAACTTTGTAGTCACTTACAATTTTTTAAATATTTAGTTAAATTTTAACTATGTTTTAGGATTGATTATTTTCAATTGACTTTCTTTTAAAAATTCATTTTATTGAATATTTTACATTTTTATTGCTTATATGTTTTAACATGAAAAATCCAATAATTATTTAATTCAGTTTTAATATTTTCTAAATTTAAAAATTTATAATCAAATTTTAATTAAAATTTTTTGTTATAATTATTAAAAATTAATATTTTTTAACTGAATTGTTTTCATCAACTGGAATAACGTTATCACAAACTGAACAATAAAAAAATTATGTTCTGGAAGCCTAATATTTATAAGGAAGCTTGTTGGTAAAATTTAGCAATCAATTACCATATTTTTATTCTATTTAAGATACAAAGTACTTAACTTGATCAATAGACGTAGATAAGTTCTCAGTTTTAATAACAATTGAGTTATCCCTTTAATATTTCTCAAAATTATAGTTATTGCGTATTTAGTTAATACGGGATTGAATCAAATCGCTCTAAAACTGAGTTACACTTTATAGGACTCGGAGTCAAGGCATTGTTTACGAAAACAGTGACAATATAAAGTAATATTCATGTCACTCCAATTAACTAAGAAAAATATACCAACAGATATTCAATTAAAAAGTATAAAAAAGTTAAATATTCAATAAAATAAAAACTTTCAATAAAAATTTAATTAATAATACTCACATTTATTACAAACTTAAAATTTAATTAAATCGGAGGGAAAGTGAAAGACTAAAGAAATGTATAAATATATTAAGTGTACAAAGATGAAATGTATTTGCATTTTGATTCACTCCGTAACATACTCTAGCCATGATTTACTACAATAATATTATTTGTGACTTTTTTTAGTGGACTAAAACATTTGGTATTAATGAGTTGTGAAAAAGTTTATAAAAGAGATCATGACACTTTCCATCTAAAATTTTAAAAGACAATAAATTTTACGAATATTTCTATTTATATCCTAATTTTTATATTATTTTTATTTGATACAGGACTTCCATCTCAACTTAAGTTGTTAACATTTTTAGCTGTTTCAAGTTAGAGTTAGGTTATCTGACATACAAATCGTCTATATGAATTGCACTTTATCATGAGTGTAGTATTATATTATTTGTATTTGTGGATATCTGTTACATGTGAAAAAATAAAAATAAAATAAAATTTATGTTCTATTAAGCTAAATTTAATTAAAATAATATTTTATTAAATTATATTTAATTAAAATAATATCTGGCAGGTAAGCAGACAGTTACGAGTAAATTTTTTTGTTATAAATAAATATTATCCGTATCCAATTCGACTCATTATCATTTCTACATTTAACGGTTCCTCAGCGGCCTCCAACCTTGGTGGCGTCCAACGTCAACAAGACAATGAAATCCCTAACTTTGTTCCGTCTTGTGGTACTAAAGTTTTGCCCTGTGTAAGCAAAGTAGGTAGCCATTGTCTAAATGACACTCAACAACAATACAAGAGCGCCTTTGCTGCACTAGAAATTTTAGGATTCCTTTATGAGCTTTAATTGATCAATTTGCCTCTTTTTGAATTATTCCTTAATAAATATGACTTATAAGATTACAATTTAACATTTTCTTAGCTTAAAACAGCACCAATTTGATCAATTTAACGTCTCTTCTAGAAATTCCCATTCACAACCAAAACAACACAAAATAAGCATTTTAAGTACATGAGTTCAGCTGTTAACCTATACGAAAATGAGTTGAGTTTTTAACAAATATTTTGTTCACAAGGTTGACAAAATTAGTAAATAGAGTATTTTTTTATTTTTTTATGGAAATTACAAATAAATTAATAAAATTTTAAGATTTTTTTTTTACCAAAAATAATTATTTGTCAAAGTTTCTCAAACAAAACTTTGTATAATTTTCCTAACCTATAATATCAATTTGTCGGTCTAATATACTTAAATATGATATATTTCTAGTTATTTCTAACTAAAGATAGTATCAATCGTTTTAAGAAATCAGATAACCAAAGAGATATATTACGTTAACAGACCAATCGTAGAATTTAACAGCCAATTTGTAAACAAATTTAATTCATCCTCCAACCAGCCAAATCATTTCATTCAACAATTTCAACCGGTTGAAAACATATTTATACTACTATTAGTAGAGATGACAAATAAACTTGTTTCCGTAAGTATTACTACCGGAATTTGTTCCTGTTTTGATGGAGAATTCTCACATTAACTGTATGGGTATTGGTATGGGGATATACATATCCGCCCCGTTTTCATCCCCATACCTGTCAAAATATCTGTCCCCGCCATATTCTCCTTTCTGTTTAAATTATTAAAATATCCATAGTTAATTAAGTAAACTTATATATATATATATATATATATATATATATATATATATATATATATATATATATATATATTAATACACACTTTCTATTTTTTACTTTTCTAATTGTTTGGTTTGTCGTAAAATTCATTCGCATCTCCAATATATTTTTGATCTTATCATAGTTTTTATGCAATTATGTTCAAATGATATATGTCAATTAAATATTTTTTATGTCTCACATTTTTATATTTCTAATTTTTTAATATTTTTTATGTATAATTTTCTTTCACACGAGAACGTTTAACACTCTCAATTTAAGTGTTCAATAGCATACACCTCTAATTTACTAGGTAATATAAAAACTTATCTTATTTACTCTATTATTATTAATATTTGTTTCATTTCAAGAACTATTTTGTTTCGCTAAAAAAAATTTAGTTATTTCTCAACCATTGACTATGTTGATATATTCTCAAATCTGTAAAATATTTTTCATTTTATCATTCCCTTAATTATATAATTGTTTTCCTTAGTGCGATTTCATTAAATGGTCTCTCAAATTGTTTCTAAGACACACATTTGATATTTTTTTAATATTTTTATAATATAAAATACCATTTTGGTATATTTATATAATTATTTTTTATTTTTTAACTCATTATCATACTGTAATTTTGTCATTGTAATTGTCTAAATAATTTTTATTTAGTATAATATAAAAATTTAATGTAATTGTCAGGAATTTCTTTTTATCACCATCCAAAATATATTGAAGTTCAAAATATACAATATCTATATTAAAATTTTATTATTATTAGTTTAATATTTGTTCTTAGCGTTTTTTGATCAAGTGATGTATTGAACTTTTATTAGTGTATGAAAAAGAGATTCATTATAATTGTATAAATAAACTTTATTTATTATAATATAAAATTTTAATGTAATTGTCATGAATTTTTTTTATCACCATCTAACATATATTGAGGTTCAAAAGATATAATATCTATGTTAAAATTTTATTATTATTAGTTTAATATTTGTTCTTTGTGTTATTTTAATAAATTTCATTAGTGTATAAAAAAAGATTCATTAGAATATAAAAAATTAAAGTAAACAGACATTTAAATATATTTTAATTTGAATATTTATTTTTCTTTTATATTTGTTTAGAAAATTTAAAATTTTATCAACTGGAATTCATTAATGTTTGCAAATTTAATAGATATTTTGGTTCTCATGAAATTTTATTTTGTATTCTAATTTGACTTGTATACACTTATAATATAAATTCTTTCTAAATATTTGATATCGAAAAAACAACACTTCTCTTATTATTGAATATTTGATAATATTAGGTTTCCCCTTTATCGTAATTTTTTATTATTTTATAAAAATTAATTAATTAATATTGAAACAGTAAGAAAGTGGGTATGAATATGAGTATGAGTATGTTGGGAATAATCCAAGGGTGAGTCAAAGTTTCACATTCCCACATTGGATAGAATAGACAAAATTAAACATTATATAAATAATAATGACCCATAACACCATTGTCTTAAAATTTTAAATTAAGAGTGGTGTCAAAGGCCATGTAAGACGACAAATTATAATTTCTTAATGATTATGACCAAATCATATGAAAAAAATATATAAACTCATTAGTATCGTGACTGATAACTTAGGACTCTAGAATGCTCTTATTTCATAATTCAAAACTCTCACATCTCCAGCCCATATTCCTATATTGAATAGAATAGACAAAGTTAAACACTATATAAAGAATAATGATTCATAACACTATTGTCTTAAGATTTTGGGTTAAAAGTGGTATCAAATGCCTTATATGTTTAAGACCAATGTCACATTTATTACATATATTAGATATTAAGAAAAGAAGATACCACCAAAATTACTACATTATCCATTTTCTTTTATTGACACTTGTCATGAAAAATAGTTTTTTCATCATTTTAAAACTCTGCTACAAAAAGATCCAGGTTCAAATTCTACAAAAATCAAATTGTTTTTATTTTTTTCATTTATTTATGATTTGAACTATAATATTAATTATAATAATATTATTATTTGTAATATTTTTATAAGTATTGATATTATTATTATAAATATTATTTGTAGTGATAATAGTAAAACTATAGTCAATATTAATATTATAATAATAATATTATTATTATTATTATATGTTACTATTATATATTATTATTATTATTATTATTATTATTAACATTAGTAGTAAAGTTATTATTGTTATTAGAAATATTAATATGTAATATATTAATTTTATTACTATATAATATTGATATGAGAAAAGAAATACTAAAAATATTATTATTATTATTATTGTTATTATTACTTTTATTATTATTTGTATTATTATTACTATTATTAATAATAATTGTTATTATTATTATTATTAATAAGAATTATAATAAAAACTATAATTATTATATTATTATTATAATTGTTGAAAGGGGGAGCTTGCTCAACTCCAACGAAGATGATTTTGATGATGTCCAAAGCTATGCATCTTGTGCATCATTAGTTTAGGCTTAGTCTTGATTTTCTATCTTTTGCATTAGGTGTTGTAGATCTAGAATTACATGTAAAACAAGCTTGCATTGAATTGTATCAACTATCAAACTCTTGAATATGACCAAAAGCAGAACTCATAAATAGATTAGCTACTTATCTAATAGATTAGCTGAGAGCACCGCACTGATGTAGTGAAAATACACTCACAATAATCTATTAGGTAAATTCCTAATCTATTAATAACTACAGCAGAACTCTGTATAAAACCAGTTTCTGAAATCAGTTTTGATACAGAGAGAGAAATAACTGAATCATTGAGAAACGAACTGAAAGACTTATTTTCTGAGATCAAGATTTACAGAGTTCTTGTGCTTTATTGGGAGATCATTCAATTGGACATTCAAGAAGATTGATGGGGGATTCAACCTTGATGGGTCAAGCTTGGATCTAGGATCAAGTAATAAATCTGCACATCCACTAGGTGTATTCGTTCCTTGTTTCTTTTTTATTGTATTTTTGTTTACAAATTGATTCATTGTGTAAAGTGAAGGTCTAGGTGCAATTGTGTGGATGCATTGCATCTAGGGGGAGTTCTTGATTTGTAGATCAAGCTCCTTAGTCTTTAGGATCTTGAATTATATAGATGTTCTTGTAATTCTTGTAACTCTATTAATTGAGTGGAATCCTCCTAAGTGGGTTACTTAGGAGAAGACTGAATGTATATTCATTTTGAATCGAACCAGTATAAAAATTGTTGTGTTCTTTGCTTCTCTCATCTTTTATGCCTTTCTCAATTACTTTTATAAGTCCATTAACACGGAACTGTAAAACTAGTTATTTGGGGTATAAAGATTAAAGAAACATTCAAAATTCATTTAAAATCAGTAAAAGATTCAATAACAAATTCACCCCCTCTCTTGGTTGGGTTATATTAGACAGATATGTTTTAACAATAATTACTATCATATCTAATTTAAAAAATTGGTATTTCAAAAATATTATTTATTCATTACCATAATAATAATAATAATAATAATAATTATTATTATTAATATTATTTTTATTATCCATAGTTATTATTATTATTATTATTATTATAAATATAATTTTTATTATTATTATCATATACTATAATTATTTTAATTTTATATTATTATTATTATTATTAACAATTATAACTATAATTATTATTCTTTTTTTCAACTCTAACTATAATTATAATAATTATTATTAACTATAATTGTTACTGTCATTATTATCAACTATAATTAATGATCATTATTGCTATTAATTGTAAATATTATTATCATTATTATTAACTATAATTATTTCTATTATTGTATTACTATTATTATTATTTTTATTACTATTACTATTATTATTATTAATAAGAACTATAATTAATATAATTTGTGTTACTATTATTATTATTAGATACATATTTTACTTTTATTTACTATGTATGAATCATGCTTCAACTACTGACCATTTTTATTTGTTTTGTTGTTCATTTATCTTTACTTTTGAACAATTAGTTCTATTCAAGAAAATAGGTACTAAAATTAGTAAAATAATAAAACTGAAAAATAATTTTTATTATTAAATAGTGTGTTCACTTTTTTTTTATGTAGCTATATGTATAATATTAAGAATAATAAATGACAATTTATGATGGGTATACTACATAGATTGGTTGAATAAGAAAACAGTAAATTACTAATTCGTAAGATTGCATATGAACTAATATTTAATA
>Ga0209589_1010104_pt1 | contig 13887 bp, 5 predicted proteins | sample CowpeawhiteBW_FD_187525 | JGI IMG/M metagenome (GOLD analysis project Ga0209589, IMG submission 187525) | Root nodule microbial communities of legume samples collected from California USA - Cow pea white BW (SPAdes) (version 2) | ecosystem: Host-associated > Plants > Roots > Nodule | place: USA...
TTTATTTATCAATGATTATTCTTTTATTTGTTCTGATATATTTCACTTTATTTTTAATAAATATAATTTTAATATATATATTAACTTAATAACATTATAATATTATCACCTACTAATATAATATCATTCATATTTAAAAAATACATACACACAGGCGTGATAAGCTAGTATTCTTTTATATTTTTCCTATTTTGTGAGTTATAATTTTCATTTTTCAAGCTTCTTCTCGTAGTCTTCTTTGGTGTTTCTTCTTTCTTTTCGTTCCTCAAATCTTTTTATCGTAACCCTTGTCAATCTGATGTCGACCACCACTATTGACATCAGCGAGATCAATAGCAGAGCACTACTCATCGCTACATGTTTTAATTTGGTATCTCTCGCCGCTCATGGATGTGTTTCCCTGTTTAGTCAGCGAAACTTCTCACTTCATCTTCTTTATCATTCTAGGTTAGAAAAAAAAATATAACTCGTTAATTGATCAGATCTGGTGGTACTAAAGTTACCTTAATTTGAATTTGGTAAAATTTTTGTGGTGAACATCATTTGATGTTGAATTTTCTTGTTAGTAGGGGAAATATATACAATGCGATGAAATTCTTGGTATTGTCAGTGGTCTTCCGAACATTTCTCAAGAGTGCTTCATGTGGAATTGATTCCAATATCCTTTGTTTTATCTCTACCTCTAGAATATTGATTATGTGGTTTAGATATTCTTAAATTGGGTGGCTCCTAGTATAAGAGGTATATGTTGCAAGAGTAGAGAAAAAATGTCCTTGCTTTCTAGTTCTTGAATTCAGTGTTTTTTTCAGGGAGTATTTAGCTTTTCCTATAAATTATTGAGTGAAATCACTATTTTAGGTACAAACTTATTTGTAATGTTGGGTGAAGCTTTATCTATCATATAACTTTATATGTGATCAAGGCCAAAGTAAATTTTGTTAATAAGTTGCTTCATATGTTTATAGATCGATTAAGTGTTGTAAATAAAAATGTTTTATAACGTTGGTGTTATTCCTTTTGTTTCACTAATCTCAACAAAGACATCCTAGAAGGTTCAACAAGATTTCATTTGTGAACTTTCGTTTTACTATTTCTCAAGGTAGGAAAGCCTATAATTCTAATTGATGGCTGATTTTATAGAATCCTTCTTGACTAATCTATTTGTTGTAGGTGCAAATTGAAGTTTTGTATGACCTGAGTGAATAAAAGGAGAACTATGTCATTGGTTATATCTACAAAATTAGATTTAGAAGGACTAAAATTAGGAAGAATGATATTGATATTTGAGATTAAAGTCTAAGGTTTAAGTGGGTAATATCGAAGAATACTACATAAGTTTGTCAGTTTTGTGAGATAATATTTTATTTTTAATTATGTCCATATGATGAATAATCAGGATCTTTGTTATAGATGTTTTAACAGGATTTTACATTTTAATGAAGCAGTAGTTTAGCATGTCAAATATTCTTTTATTGAAAATTTTCTTGGTAAAGCCTCATTATTTCTATTTTTCTGAATGCAGTCGTTCTGGGAAGTTTGTTGAAATTCAATTTGATTCAAATAGTATAACATCAATTAGAACTTTTATTAATCACTAATGATTTTGTTTTTCTCTGTTTATCAGGTTGGTAATGTTGTTACTAAAAATTATCATGATTATGTTGGCACTTTTGAATATTGGTTGACCCATGGTTTGGTCTCAAATTGCACGTTCAAAATGCTAAAAATTGCCTACAATTTTGGGTCCACTCAGCATCCATGACTGCAATGCATGCAAGCTATAAGAGTTGCAACTATGGAGCAGAGAAACATTGATCCATAGTTTTTATACTCAACCTTGTAACAACACAGCATCACTCAGTCGCGGCTTGAAGGGTCGCTATGTATCCTATTGTTGTCACTTATTCTATTTACCTTTCACTGAAATATAGTTGTCACTTCATAATTATCATGTAAAACTTTTCATAGTGAAATATAAGAAACCGAAAATACATACCTTAACAATTTGTGGGATGACAGATTCTGCGACTCCAGAGATCCTTTTGGGAAAAGGCCATGGTTTCCCTTCCAAATGGTAAAAATAAAACCTTGTCCAAACACATAACAAACTAGTTTTGAACATGTGTTGTTATGAAGGTACTTTCACATGTAATTGCCTTTTTTACATTTGTGGTTCACGATCTTTGAAGATGTTGAAAAGTAATTATCTGATTTTTTAACATGTACTTGAGCAAAATGAATTTTAAAGGCTAACCACATAATCTTTTGTTTGTTTCCTTGAATGCCATCATGCTTTTAGACATCGTGGTTGGAATCTTTGGAGTTATATTCTAATATTGTTTTCTTAACAGTCATAAGTACAATGTCACAACAACCATTATAATCATCATAGTATAATATGCCTTTCTCAATGTATGCTTGTTGGTATGTCACATAATGAAATACATGCTTGGAACCTCAAACTTGAGCACGATCTTGATTCCTATTACTAAATACTTTTCTTATTATTCTTGGGATTGAGTGTATTTTGAATGATCTTGAATGTAGATCATCTTATGGTTGTGTATTGGGCTCGTTTGATGATTCTTAATTAATTGATTGTTACAAAAGGTCAACAACATTTCATGAAAAAAAATAGGGATAATGATAAGGATGATTATCAAAATTGGGACTATGATGTTGCGGCAATAGCAAATAACTTAAGTCAAGTCTTACATTATGGAATTTACAATAATGATGACATTGAAGAAGTACAATGCATGGAAGAAAAAAATATGTGCAATTTTTGTGAGATTATTAAGAATCACTTTCTGATATGGTGTTGCTTTATGCTCACAAAGCCGTTAGAATTGTTTTCTTCATAATGGCCAAAAAGTAATGAAAAGCCTACAAACATTATTTCTATAGTGTATTATATATATATATATATATATATATATATATATATATATATATATATATATATATATATATATACCAAGAAGACAAATAGAGAATGGAATGGTTGAGTTTGGGTTCAAAAGAACTTTCTAATATCTGAACTTTTATGTCAGGTATAATAAAGGCAGTCTACAACTTTTTGAGAAGGTGACTTTTTTGCAATATATAGGAATTATCCTAGTATTTTTTAGAGATTTATTTTTATAGGAATTGTTACTTATCTATAGTTAATAGTTTGTTCTCAAAGTACTTGACAATTCTTGTCCTAACCACACCTAAGTATACGGCCTCAAGCATATCATCTGGCGGCATACTCTATGCAAGATACCCTCCTCTGGGTATACGGCCTTCAGCAAATCTCATGGTCGCACACCCTATGCAAGATACCCTCCTCTGTAGTATACGACCTTCAGCAAACCTCATGGCCGCACACCCTATGCAAGATACCCTCCTCTAGAGTATACGACCTTCAACAAACCTCATGGTTGTATACCCTACACTGGATACCCCCTCTAAAGTACACAGCCCACAACAACAACCTTCTGGCCGCATATTCTATACTAAGATACCCCCTTGAGGTATACGGCCCTCAACAGCCCCTTAGGCCGCCTACTTCGCACTAGGTACCCCTCCCCAAACAATCCAAGTCCAGATGCAACCGTCCCAACGAACAAGATAGAAGTATCCACCCAAAGAGACCCTCATGACCGAGTACCGAGCACCACTAACCCTTGAAGGACCTCCTGGTAATTTCTCTCCTTAACACTAGATCCAGAAATGACCAGAAAGGGAATATTGGGCCAAAAAGCCCATCTCAGGTAGGACCCACAGGTAAAAAGGTATAAATAGCACATTGTTCTATGCATTGATTACGCATTAAATTATTCTCTGAAATCTTGACATCACCAGTGCTGACTTAGGCATCGGAGTGTCTTTTGCAGGTCCTCTACGCTGCCCTCGGATCCCCTTCAAAGCAAGAGAAGATTGACCAGAGATCAGACATCAGAGACCTTCAACTGATTTGTGGATTACAGAGTTCGGCCCCATAAGAACAATTCTCATTAATTTGTTGTCACTATGTTAGGAATAAAAAACTTCAATCTCCAAGACTAATAATGATTATAAATTTATATAAATGGTTTGGATTATGGGATAAAGGGCTTGTGAACTATGATTGAATTGTTGTCCATTTTGTTGTTGCAAATTTGTGAACTATGATTGAACTTTAGAACACAATAGATGTTTCTAAATGAATTATATATATAATCATCTAAAGTCTAATCTTAAGAATTCTGGTTTGGATGCTTATATGATCAAGGGAGAGAAATGCGATGACAGGGTAGAGATATGTCTACTAATTTCAGGTTATATTTGCATGAAGGTGGTCATCAATGATTTCTGGCAGTTTTTAACTGTCAAAATATATCAATGATTTGTAAAAAATATATTTTGTGGCAGTTTTTAACCATCAAAATATGATGAAAAATCATAAGAAAAAAATAAATTTTTAGCGGTTTTTAATCGGTAGTAATTTTCTTTTCTTTTCTGACAGTAATACTAGCGGTTAAATATTTTTTGTGACAAATGATTTTTGACATATGTAATTCTGATGGTTTTTTAAACTGTCACAAATTTTCACTTTTTTTGTAGTGTCTCCTGGTTTTCCAGGTTTAATATTTCTATGGCAAGTGAAATAGCCAGTGAATTTAAGTCTTTACTCCATGAATTCTGCTTTGTTATTTAGATTTTATTTGGATTGGATTTTACATGTGGTTATAAATTGTCTAAAATATATATAAAATCTGCTAAAAAAAGCATGTGGCCCATTCTATGTAATCAAAACCTGCAGTTGCTGCTTATGTAAAAGCAATCCGTGTTCAAGGCAGCCAGCATAATGGCCCCTTTTTATTAGTATATGTTTTATATACTCTTTTCACACTGTAGAACATTAATGTAAGTCTTAAATACATTAGTTGCAAAAAATGAAAAGAACTTAGTTTCATTACTATGTTTGATAACAAAGAAGAGAAATATGATGATCGTGTGTTTTCATTCAGATAGACTTGGAGTTTATAAACTATTACACTTGTTAGATTACACACACACACATCCAATGCAAGGTTCGCCTTAATACTTTATTGCATTTCACTGATAAAAGCAACATTTTTTCTTTTGGTTGAAGTTTTAGATGAAAAACAAAGTTATGTAGTTTAGTTGTAACTAATAATATTTGAAGGATTAGCTAGCACGTTGTGACATAGAGTACAAGTATAATGTGTTTGAAAATCACATAGGATTGCTTGGACTATAGGGATTGCTATAGAAATATTGATCTTTCTTAGTTTCTGGGAAGGTATCTTAGTTTTAGATAACTGGATTAGCTCAAAGGTGTCTAGGCATGATGTCATTAAGAAGTATTGATCTTTTGCTAGCAAGTTGGATTATAGTTGCCTGGTAATTACTAGTAAATTTATCTATCTAACTTCTTCACCAAAATATACTCCCGACGCACATCTTTCTTTCTTTCCTTTCAAACCTAATAACAACAGAACAAAAAAAAACCTAGAACTCACTAATTTACATAATTAATTCAATTTTATAGAACTCATTGTGAGATTGGTGTTTATAGCGAGAAACCATGCAAGCTACCAATGCCAAGAAGCCATGCAAAATTGCAAGTAAAGCAACAAAACCAAATCCAAGCCCTTCTAAGGATCCTCAAAGTGTTGCTGCCAAGGTTTGCTTAATGGCTTCAAACATAAGGTATATTATGTTGCATATGCACACCAAGTTTTGATTGCAAAGTAGGAAAACTTAAAATAACTAGGATTATTATTTAATTCCATTGATGAGCTTTGTAAGTTGATTTGGTCACCATGTTGGAGAAAGCAATTAGTTATGGCAAGGTTCTTTAGTTGCAAGTAATTAACATTTCTGCCTTGACAAGATTAAATGATTTGTATGTATGCAATTCTTTATTTAATTTATGTTTTGATTATAGAAGGTGAGTATGACCTAAAAGGTGATAAAAGCTCATCTTTCCCACCACTAAATAACTTAAAACCCATGAAAACATTGTAAGTTCAGTGACATATATGCTTTTTTTCTCTTAGAAGTTTTTTCAAAAATGAACTATAGTTTATCAAATTGCTCACTTACTCCTTCACTTTGGTGATATACTCACGATCTTTAGGTATGATAAACCTATTAATGAGGTCCACTAGTTTCATGAATCACACACTATCAATTGATTTAGTAAAAGATAAACCTCGCCCGTAGTCCAACACATGTGATCCACCAACCCCGTACCTCCCCGCACGTGGCATCTCTGAAGCGTGAGCACGGAGCATACGAACCTACCTCGCTCGTATCCCCACGCGAGAGTAACTTGATATGAACCTCCCCGCTCATATCATCACATGTTATCCACCATCCATGAACCTACCCGCTCATGGCACAACATCTCCCAATCCAAGTATAGAATCATCGCTTAAAAGCAGCACACACAAGTCATAGTCTGTTAAATTTCCACCCGGCGTAACCCCAAGCGCCGCTAGGCGAAACAGGTCCAGACCGCCTGGCGGTACCTTCCCACCGCCAGGCACCAGCGCTCTCCCAGACCCACTGTTTTACAAACGACGCCTGGCAGAGCACACCTTGCCGCTAGGCACCACGCGGTGCAGGGACCTTTGACGCTAGTCCTATCGCCTGGCGCACACGCTCGTGCCACCAGACGCTACACCAGTTGCATACATACTGTCTGATTTTCTCACATAGGTCTAAGCACATGGATTTATATCACTACACAACACCAATATACTCATGTTCTCTTATCCTTCAACTACGAATTGGTATATTATTGTCACACTACACATGGCCCATTACCTATGATCCACTTCCTAAGTTACTCTAGTCATAACCTGGCCTTTAGCAAACATAATATCACACTCTTTAAAGATTTGATTTAACTTAACACCACTATTGCTCCATCCAACATCTTCACTACATATAAATGGTATTTCTATTCAATGTTACATATTCAAATGTCACCCATCAATGCATTTAAGTCACGAATGATACGTAAAGCCAATAAGTCATGTTCAACAATTATCCAATCACACATATGCAAAGGCTATGCTTCCAAAACTTGAACTATTAAATAAAATTACTCTTCTCCCTTTCTTTCCTTAACATTCCTACCACTACAACTTACCTTAGTCATTCTTTCAACCTATTACCATTCACATACTTAATTACCACAGTATATTGCCCTTCCAATGTTACCAGTAAATTCTAAAACCACTCACTCACCAAGGTTCCTCCACATTTTCACTACCTGAAAACACCAAACTGTACTTGGCCTCGCTATTGTCTGACGGCAAGCAAAGCGCCGCCAGGCGGTCTATCAGTACCCAAATAAACCATGCTTCTTCATACCTATGACAGATTCGACCCATTTTCCAATAATCATCCCACCACTTACTTTCACCAAGATGTGACAATACACATATAATGGACTAACTTTCTGCTCTTAATTTGATTCATAAAAGTTTCCCGATCTTTACTCTCTTGAGTAAACCCAATTCAATTCATGCACGAGTATATCTCAAGCTTTGCCATACCCCAAATTTTAATTGATTTCAGACCAACAAGGTATCCAATAGAAGCTACACACATCAATTCCAGAAACCATATTGACTTCCGTACAAACAACATTAAAACCACCAAAAAGAACGCGAACAGTGTCGCACCGCCTGGTAGAAATTCATCGCCGCTAGGCGGTTCAAACCAAAATAAGAACAACACCCATCTCTAATGTGTCGCCTGGCGGTAGGGATTGAGCTGCCAGACGGTTTTTGGGAAAAACCCAAAAACTTCAATAAAATAGTGCAGAAAATAGATGAGAAACATGCAATTCCAATCATGCAATGCACCGTATATGGTTAATCAAGGCTCATAAACAGAATGTTTTTAGCCCTCTAAGTTACCTCTCTATTGGCTGCTAGGGTTCCTAAACCCTTTCATATTCATGCCAAAGAAAAATTTGGCAAAAAGAGAGTTAATTAGTTCTCAACAAGGTTTGAACCAACAACCTATCAATCACCAAGTCAAGAGTACAACCAATTCACAATTGTGATACTTCCTCCAATTCTAAGGTTATGTTATCACGTCTCGCATTCAATTATATAACATAAAAGTGCATAAATTAAATAACATTTTACAAATGGCATACATAGGACTCGAACCCAAGTCCTTTCACACAATTAAAATACTCTCAACCACTTGAGCTAATACTTTTCCACGTCATAGCAATCCGCATTAAATACCTTAAATGCTTTTATTACCCGCATTTATTAAATAATTATTTAATTAACTATTTAATTTTCTCGGGTCTTACAAATCACACCAGCCTAACAAGAACCCTCTTGCAGACCTGGAAAACTACCAGGCACACATATAAAGCTTGAGAAAGATCAAACCCCAGTGGTACCACATCCTAGCCTACCACAAACCACTTTCTCCAAGCTTCGAACCAAGCCAAAAGCTCCAAGAATTAATTCAAGATCAATGTTCAACTGCTGCAAACTGTATGATCATGAAGGAGAGAGTTTCCACAAGTTTTCATAACAAATTCGTGCTTTAAAATGATCAATAGACCTCTCTTTCGAAAATCATAGCTTTTATGATCAAACTGTTACGAAATTCAACAGGTTGATTTTCAAATCAATCGGTTGATTTCACTTGACCTAAGTGAAACCAGTCGATTAAAAACTAAATCAACAATTTGAATTTGTTGTAGTTTAAGACTAATGTAGGCAACCTTTTAACCTTTTGAAAAACCATTCAACAGACTAAAAGAGACATTTTAATCTGTTGAAAAACCATTCAACATATTAAAAGACACACCTAAGACCAAATACATCTAATTAATGCTACAAGGTCTACAATATGAATTACAAACTTCAAATACAATTTCTTAATGATGTAACTACATGAAGAGCACACGTTTCAGCCTTGACCAACATGGATATCATCAAATCTCCTTTCATTCATCAATGTAGGCTTCATTTCAATGGTAATGGATTCAAGATAGTTCAAAAGAGCTTCATTCAATCTTCATCAAATCTTCAAGAAGCAAACCACCTTGGCTTCTCACACCAACAATCTCCCCCTGATTTGATGAAGCCAACCTCCATCTTCTTCCATCTATCTTTTTCTATCTTCCATTGCAAAATGCTTCCATTTATGGGATACCATTAAATTGATGAAGTGACACCTTAGCTTGAAACTTGTGAACCTGAAAAACATTTATAGTAGCAATGCAGACAAACTCGTAAGCACACACATATACACATGCTCCCCCTCTCAATAATATGGGTTCAATTTCAGATTTGATTTTAATTCCAATTTTAATGCTTCTATGTTTTTAATTTCATCAATTTTCCATTTTCTAATTTTTCTCCCCCTTTGGATTCATCAAACAGAATAAATGCATAAAGAGAACAAGCATTGCATATCCTTTCATTAATATTTGAACACAATACAACAAGCACAAACTGAAACAGAGAAGAAAAATCATAAAGCTGATATAATCAGCCAACTGAAACGAAAAACAACCAACTGAAACTGATAGAGCTGAAACTGAAAAAGCACAAACACATGGATACAATGCATGATCCTAAACAACCACCACACTCAGTCATCCTGAGGATCATTTCTGGTCTGGAATGAGTTCATCATATCATGGATATCATGAATTTGGCCATCCAATGCATTGAACCTCTCATTGCAATAGTTGTGATGTGCATGTTGGGACACATTGAGCTCATGCAACTGGTTCAACACCATCCTCTCAAAATGGGAGTACACAGGGCCTCTATCCTCTGCAGGGTTGTAGGGAATCAAGTCCATGGGTCCAGTAGTTGGTTCTTCCTCTTGATTTGCACCACTTGGGTCAGCTTCATGATCATGTGCACCACCAACTACAACACCAGCAGTTGTCCATCCAACTAACCTTTCTCTCTTGCATTTTCATTTTAAAGTTTCAAGAACTTGTGTTTTAATCATTTTTTTCATGTTCTTGGATGTTTTCATGACATCTATAGCATTGAGCATGTTTACATAATCATTTGGAACTTATCTTGATCAATCTTGTGCATTTTTACTGGTTTAAAACTCGAATTTGCATTTCTGCATTTTTCTCAGTATTTCAGTCGACTGTTTTCCTGTTTCAATTGGTTGATTATACCAGAACATAATTTGTTTAGTAAAATCAATTGATTAACTCTGTTTTTGATCGATTGAAAGTGTACAGTTCAGTGTTGTTTGCATCCTAACTTGGTGATCTAATTTATTCAATTAAAGGTGGTTTTTAGCTTTCAAAGATAGCCTGAATTTTTAACTAGCCAATTCAACACCCCCTCTTCTTGGCATTTCAACCATTTCAAAACTAACACACACACACACACACATATATATATATATATATATATATATATATATATATATATATATATATATATATATATATATATATATATATATATATATTGGCATGAGATTGATGTGTATTAGAATACTATGTCATGATATATTAAATGTGAAGATACCAATAATATTCTAATTTGTTGAAGAGGCCAAATTAGAAATATTGAAATTTAAGTAAGTAATTGACAAAAGTTACATATAGGGTTATTGTCCCCATCTATGAGCACAATACGTATTATTCATGTACCTTTCTCTTCCTCCCCATCAAAAGAGAAGTGAAGAGGATACCTTCAAGTACTTTACAATTAGAAATCAGATACCATCTTATTTGTTATTCCCTATGATGCACGAATACGATACATGTATTGGATACGACACGTATCTGAAATGTCGATGCATTTATTTTGAAAATAATATGATACGGTACGTAATATATGCAACTTGAAAAGTCTACAATTATTCTAAAAAATATGATAAATATATGATTGTTATTGTGTTAATCCAGATTAAAATCATATATATCAAAGTTGTCAATATAAAAAGTTATAAATTATTGTCAATAAAAGTATTATTGTATTGATAAGGATACTTCATTGATATGCATCAGGGTAAAGTATCCTAAAGTATTGATAAGGATACGTGATTGAAATGGAAGTATCGGTGCATCATAGTAATGAAACAATTTACATGCAGACAAATATGTTTTCTCCATTGTGTTTATTTAATCCTTTGCATGCACACCATACTACATGAGAGTCAATGCATGATTGAGAATGAGGTTTCTTCTTCAACTAAGAGAAGAGTTTTAAGTAAATAATATTTTATAAATTAAAAAGAGTATAGAAAAGAAAACAAAATATTACAAGCAACAAAAATTTAATAAACAAATAACAAAATTGTCAGAAGTGGGATTTGAACCCACGCCCTCTTTCAAGGACCAGAACTTGAGTCTGGCGCCTTAGACCACTCGGCCATCCTAACATTGCTAATTACTAGCATGACTTTCCGAAAATACATTTATATTGATTTAGTGAAGCCAATGAGAAAGTACATGTTAATCAAAACAATTTATGAAACGACATTAAAGTCCACTTTGATTTATCCATATCTCTCTCAAAATTCTTGAAATTCTTATAGCTTAAGTAAAACTAGCCTTGGATTTGTTTGCCTCAAAAAATTAGATTAACTATATTGAGATTCAAATATAAAAAAAGGTGAAGGTTTATTATCAAACACTATTATCTTTGAGACCAATGATGGTGCAATCAAAGTGATGCTAATGCTTCAGTTCCTTATACACTCTCTTGGGTTGGTTACATAAGGGAAATGACTCCGTTTGAAGTAGAAGAAAATAGTCATTTAGCGCACCACACAATCTAATATTACAAGTTCCACCACCTTAACATTCATGTTAGGATTACAAGCTATCACGACCTAGCTTGGCAATCCTTTTGATACGTCAAAGGTTTATAAGTCAATGAAGAAAAATATGTTGCTTGGCTACGTTTTTGGATAAGTTTAAGTCACGAGTTTGAGTGTTTTGAGTAGGGTTGGACAATATGTATTGAACTGCACTGAATCATTAAAAACTGCATTGTACTAAAAAACAGTTCGTTTGAACTGCACTGAACTGAAAAATAGTTCAAACAAACTAAACTGAACTATTTTTTTTTCTGACAAACTGAACTGAACTGCAGTACACTATAATATGAACTAAACTATTATAAACATATATGTTTTATGAACTACATTATTCTTGAACTGAACTGCACTATTTTTGAACTTAACTACAATATTTTTGAATCGTTTTTTAACCGAATTGCTTTGATTTTGAACCAAAATGTATTATTTTTCAATCGAATTGGACTAATTTTGAACCAAATGTACTATTTTTGAATTGAATTGTAATATTTTTGAATCAAATTGTACTAATTTTGAACCGAATTTTACTAATTTTAAACTAAATTGCACTATTTTTTGAACCGAATTGCACTGATTTTGAACCGAATTACATTGATTTTAAACCAAACTGCTTAAGAAAATTACAAAATCCTAAACAACATGAGCAAGATTTAGATTTAAAAAATCATATTGAAGACAAACAAGGTCATTCATTTCTCAACGAAACCAACATCATATATATCATACTTCAATACACCAAAATCAACATATTAATACCTGTTAATACAAAGGTTTATATCTTAATACATATGTTTATGTAACTAAAATTAATTATTAATTAAAATATAGTAAAATATATTAACTTATATAATTTTATATATTTTTATTTTATGTAACTAAAGTTAAATTAGAAACTAAATATAGAAATATGACTTAAATTTATTTTTACATTTTGTTTTCTTAAAACTATAATAATATTTTCAATTTTGTTTCTAAATATAACATATTTAAATATTTATAAGTATATTATTAATTTTATATAAATTAAAATTTATTTTATTATACCTATAAATAACTTTAAATTCTCATTAATCATTATAATTCTTTTATATGGAGCCTTTTTAAAAAATAGTACTATATTACTTATTTATTATCACATGTAAAAGAATATTATTATTTCCAAATACCAATTTCTTAAAGAAATGTATCATTCTTTTGAAATATTAAAATTAAAATTTGATTATATTAAACTAAGAAAACGAAAAATTTATTTAAAATTCTGGTCTACTAAACCAGTGAAATCAATGTTGTAGCTTCATCTTATTTCACCTCGACAAATCTCACACCATCCCATTCTCTGTCCTTTAATGCCCTTGAGAAACCTCTATTGCTAACTAAGGGAAAATAAACTTAATCATGAATAGTACAATAGTTAACTATTAGTGCAAATGGTTAACCATTTCAAATACAGTTTTTTCAAAACTTTAACTAATCAATAGTACAGTTCAGATTTCTTATTTATAGTTATTTTTAGTTTGATATAGTTTAGTTAACTATAGCTTTGAGATGTAGGAGAAACAACCACTGAAGAATTTGTCCTGTCAAAAAAGAAATACTTTGAAAACCAAGTTTCTATTCTTCAAAAGATGCTGAGATGAGATATATTTGAGGGAGTTTCAATGCTTTTTCTTTGTTCACTATGTCTCATCGATTGCATGCACTTTGTTTGATGTTTCAACGCAATGAGAAGGACATGAACCTACATACTCCTTAATAACTTCAAGTCTAATAACATTTCCAAAATCAGATTAATGGTTGTCATTGTAGAGAAGTCAAGTGTGTAGTAACATCACAAGTAGGGTTTCATAGTTACTCAACTTGACAACATATATTCATATCTTCAATATATCTGTGTGAAAGCAAAAGAAAAGAAAAAAAATACACGACTCAATCCTATTTAGTCATGCTTAGATTCTTAATGATTCTTATGTAAGGGACATAAAAAATTGTTACGAACTGAAAGTAACTATCGAAACAACAGCAAGATCATATGCAAAA